>Ga0209367_1003394_pt1 | contig 21664 bp, 14 predicted proteins | sample WorMetLIZISLAND2_FD_187412 | JGI IMG/M metagenome (GOLD analysis project Ga0209367, IMG submission 187412) | Marine gutless worms symbiont microbial communities from Max Planck institute for Marine Microbiology, Germany - Olavius geniculatus... ...
GGGGGTTAGAAGCCACTGTGTGTAAACTGAAAACCGCCACAATGGTTAATCCTACCACAGGGAACGTTCTTTGACAACCTCTTGTTTCTGAGTTAGAAGCTAAGACAGGAGACACGGCACGGTGGTGTGACGGTAGCGTGTCGAACTGATAACCCCGAGGTTGCAGATTCGACTCCCGCCCGGGACACTGCCAGGTAACCACCTTGGGCAAGTTGTTCACACACGTGCCTCTGTCACCAAGCAGTATAATTTAGTACCCGAGTCATTGCCGGGAATGCAACGGCAGTATATGGGAGAGGTGTGGCCTACCGCCCATATAGCTGAGTTGTGTTTGCACTCACTGCCGGCTCAGGGCCTCACAAACGGAGATGAGCACCGACCCGAAGGTCGCAGAGCTGTGAGACGGCGACGCTGACTATGGGGCCAGTTAGGTTTTTAACAGACAGACGGGCAAGAAGCGTAACACGGCCTCAGGACGGCCGCATAGTAGAAGAAACAAGAAACGGCAACAACAACTACCGAGACACAAAATACCGGTACAACAACAACAACAACAACTGGACGCTGAACAGGACAGATAGGTGAACATATCATGTGATCGGTAAAACTAATAATCTCTCGCAAACAGTGATACGCAAAACAAGTCACGAAATACTTCAACGAATAACCAACAAAATGACAAAAAGCTAGAAATCATCACGGCTGTTCAGTGAGCACTACTGACGGAAGGTGTGGCTCAAACGATTGTGGGATAACTCATCGTTTTGATGTTAGCTCACTGTTTGATTCGTGCAGAACGATGATATTAATACAAAACAAAGAAAAACTGTCTGATCTCAGCTCAACAATTTGTGAAAGTCGAATACCCGTAATCATTCTGAACCGCTGATAGGAAACTAACCAAGATGATCATGTGCAGTTTCTACAGCATTGCAGATGTCAGCTATTAAAACGTGGTTATCGTAATACATGTAAACTTAAATATTACTGCAAAGATTCTATTTCACAACCATCACGTCCTATCGTCAATACATGTTCAAGATGCTAAAACGGTTTGCAATCATTTCGCAACATTTTACGCGCGAGAGCTAGCATATCTATAGCGCGTATTCGCTATGGTAATTCTGTCCGTCCATCTGTCCGTCACGACTCGGTACCGATTCAAGTCCAGGTGCGATAGAGTTCTGGTTTACAGCGTATGATAGCCTAGAGTCTCTAGTATTTTGTGACAAAATTTCATGCCGCTGGGTCTGGGAGCCCCCCTCGAACAAGAGGCGAAAAGAGGGCACCCCCTGAAAAACGTTATCTTGCCGCTATTGGCTGCTCTAGCGTAAAAACGGTTGCAGATAGGCATAGACATGCTGCTCATCATAACAAGCAATGGCGACGAGCTTCTTAGGAATATCAACATCAATGACCTCGAATGACCTTGAGCCCCCAAAAAGAGGATTTTAGTGATTTTTGTTGTTGCCAATTTTGGCTGCAGAAGAGCGAATTGCGTCAAGATGGATGGAGATAGACCAAAATTATCTGCGAACAGGAGCTGCTATAGGCTTTCGTACGTCCCATGAGCATTAGCTCAGATTTCTCGTTATTCTATGCGCAAGCATGACCTTACGTTTTGCATACGGTCACACAGAAATTCGCAATGGGATGAAAGGTCCAAATGCATTTTTATCAATTTTGAACAGAAAATAACGCACACCTTTACTATGTCATTCGGCAAAAGAACGTAAACAGCATTGCATTAATAAATAAAACAATAAAGCTGCACGGGAAACTGAAACCGACCTCAAAACGATGTTAGAGTAGACAGCTAATTCTTATGCCCCAGGATATTCTAGAGTCTATATAAACACTGTAATGAATCACAACTGTGAAATGCTACGAGGGGCGTTCAAAAAGTTGCAAGTCGATTAGTTAGACTGATAAACTTCTCAAAATTTATACACCAATAAAACGTATGTTTCTCCTAAACACGTATGAGCCTAAAGCAGAAACGTCATTGTAATGTATGAAATCATAAAGTGTTAAACAGGAACGATTTGGGGTGTCAGCGCAAACAGCGTTGTATGACATTTCTTTAGTCTACCGTCGGATTTTCCAACACGAGGCCCTGGGACATGTGATTTTTATCAGAGCCTTAACAAGTATGTCCGTGAATTTCTCATTTGCGACTATAAATATTCAATAGCCAAAATCTGTGCCAGCCGTGAAAAAACTATACGTATGAGGAAAATTAGACAAAGTTTACAACTCGATAAGCCCCCGTATATGAGACTAACAAACTTCTGAAAATATATACACCAGTTAAAAAGTTATATTTCTCCCATACTCGTCTGAGCTTAAAGCAAATGTGATGTCATTAAAATTTATGACGTCATAAAGCGTTAAACAGATACGATTTGGAGTGCTAACGCAAGCAGCACAAATATACGCACGACAATTCTCCAGTCTGCAGCCGAATTTACAAAAGTGAGACCCTGGGATATGTGATTTTTTGGAGCCATGACAAATACGTTCATGAATTTCTTGTTTGTAATATGAATACACAGTAGCCGAAATCTGTGCTGGCCATTAATAAGAAGGCTTTCTGTTAATTACGATGTCACGTCAGGATTTGACGTTGTCCGTAAAATTTTATTGAAAAGTTAACAGTTAGTGATATCCGTCGTCTTTGTGAAAAGTTAAACAATTTTTACAATGTACAACCTGGGGAGCCCTGATGTGTGGGGGCCTGGGAGCGAGCCCTGAAGATCTCCCCTAAATCCGGCAGTGCCTAGCACTGCAGCCCAATCCCAAAGTTAAAATTATCCAGCAAACTGTTCGCGACTCTGGCTTTGCACAATAAGACCACCCTACATGCAGCAGAGACTTGACTTACAGCAACTATTACTTCTTTCTAAATTTAAAAAATTTTCTCTGCGGTGTCTGCTATCCAAACAATGAATGACTCAAATCTGTGGTAGAAACCTGGCTCGAGGGACCGATATAAAACACCTTATGGAGTCATCAGTTACAATGACATCATATCCGCTTTAAGCTCACATGAGTTTCGGAGAAACGTGCGTTTTATTGGTGTATAGATATTGAAAAGTTTTTCATCCTAACATATCGACTTACAAAACTTTTTGAACGCCACTCGTAATACACAACTGGCTCAAATAAAATATACTCGTTTTTATCACAAAACGGAAAAGTGGTAGGTATACCAGACAGGCATAGAACGCCAGGAACGGTATACGTAATGCTTTCTCGCTAGGCAGTAAAAACGCCAAAAAAATCTTATTCAGCCACCAGTACAACAGACTCGGAATGTAATTATGCAAATTACTGCAGATCACTGTCAGAAACAAACAAAATGCAATAAACAATTAAGTTAAACTTTCCTCAGAGAGAAAGTCCTGTAATAATTCGATGCAATGGATGCTGCAAAAATATTATGCTGCATGACTGAGTCTAAGGCCTAAATTAAAAAGCTTTGCTTCTGAAAATTTTTTTTTGTAAAATTTTCTCAAGTTGTTTTAGGCCCTCTTGCTCGGTTTTACTACAGTTTTTGCAAGTCACCTTCTTTCTTAAGGTTTTTGTAAGTCCGATCTTTTCCTAAGCTTTTTGAAAGTCCAACTGAAGGACTTATGCAAATTAGGCCCCTACTACATAAGGTGTTCTGGAATGCTAAAAAAATAATCCACTTAAGGACTAACATCCGCAGCTGCCCACCAAATGGAAGTAACAGTAAAGCTGAGAACATGAACAGACAAATAATCCAAATGTCCATCTAATTTGCAAAAGTCGAGCGTAGCTTTCAAATTTCGAATACGTCACTAAAATTTGTGACTCATCAACCTGGATTATCACAGCGAAAAAAAATCAATTTTTGATGTGCTGCTTGCAGATCTACAGGTAAATCGGGTCCACTGTCATTTTTATGACAACTATGGCAAATGTGGATTTACTAGAGTGCAGATAAACATTAGCATTTCGCAGGGAATTCAAATCCGCAGCAGCAATTTCTGTATGAGGCATTTGGTCAAGATGAACTGTTAAGTAAAGGCTTTAGTTGTAATTTAGTTTGTATATTTTTCTTGCTTTCTTTTCTCTTTTTTACTGTTTGCACTGTCTGTTTGTATTTTTTCGTGTTCTTTGTGTTTGCATGTTTCACATTGCTGCTGCCATGGCAAAAAAAAATAAAGTTTTCAAAGTGAGGTGCTGAGTTCTGTTTCACCTTTTCGAAAGCTCGTCTGAGAATGAAATCATTTCAAAAGAATTTTTAAAACCAATCCATATTTGCCAGTGTTGTCATAAAATAAACATGGCGTAGATTCATCTGTGACACAGTGTAGTAACGGAATTACGGCTGAACCGCGGATCGGATTAATCCGAATCAACACACCTAGTAGTGCACTATCCTGGTAAGACAGCACACAAGTGGAATGTCTCTTCTACCACAGTTGGTATTCCTTCTTCAACTGCTGCTGTTTCCAATGTGGAAGACCAACGAATTCGGAGTAAGTCATGCGGAAAATCTGCTGGAACTCTTCCGTAGATAAGTGCTTCTGTAAGTAACAGTAACGCACAACGATAAATACAGGCGACCACAGATCTAAAACCTATGACGTGATCAGCACCGCCACCTAGTGAATACAAGCGGCTCAATAACGCTGTTATATATACATAAACCCTAGACCCGAACCACAAACTGGATCACCTGGGAAAAATCTGAATAAACCACCTTTGTAAAATTTCATCAATATCTGTATATAACTTGCTGAGATGACGTCACTGCGTCAGTTTATGCTGTAAAAACGGTAAAAAGTCTTCAAGCATGATCTAGAATTCGCAAATAAATCTGGTTTTCCATCAACATCTAAACATTTTCGGTCAGACCAAACACTGCAAACCACTGAGGGGGCGGCTTTTTCAAGTGTCCAGAGCATAGGCCATGTAGACACCCTTTCAACAGAATATAGAGCTAGGGTTAGGGTTAGGGTTAGAATTATTTAGTTATTTGGGGTCTGGTGTGATCGTTTTCAGTGGTTTGCGGGTCCAGTGTGGTCCGGTGCGGTGTTTCGTCAGGCCCAACCCTCTACAAAATTTCATAGAAATCTGTTCGTATTTTTTCCAGTACTGAAGCCAACAAAAATCGAAACACATTAATCTTCAGAAGATATAATCATAAAATTACCACATAATGATGATAATCACTATGAGAAATAACGTAAAATAATTAAACAATCATATAATAACAAATAGCAACTATAATTATGAAGGCTAACTTCTTTATGACTGGGATCGATGCCATCGGGAAGTTCAGCCTTGCGACACAGCAGTTCATAGGGATACTTTGCAAGTTCACTGAATGATACGTTTCCATTCACTGCATTCGTCTTCTGCACAGAATCACAATATTGCAATTTACTAAAGATCATTCAATCCACTGCTCTGTCAATCAAACCACTTGGCTTCATGCAACAGAAACACAACACAATAAGAACATGTGAATTCTCAGCTAATAAATAGCATTGATAAATAAAAACAATATACCCACAGTAAAAATAACCGCAATTTAAAAAAAAACTATACAAATATATCTACTATCACTTCGCTATAAATGCAGCTGTAATAACTAATTTACTCCAACTGCATAATTCGTACAAATAATCTCGGCTTTAACACATATATTTCTCAGGCCCACAGCCAGACTTTTTCAAACAGAAGTTTGACTCCAAGTCCATTAATCGGGGGAGCGCTGTAAGCTGCCCAGTGGGGTCCAGTGCAAGGGCCAGGCTGCAAATGCATTTTGAGCTAGAAAACTGAACCAGTTGGTGACATTCGCAGTAATTTTTGTAAATGTAACCGGGTTCCAACTGATAGGCCTGGATCGGGTTTGCATTGCAAGGAGGCAACTACAACATCAAACGACAGATGGCCACCCTCCTGCTGAACGTTGGCCTACAAGCTTCGATCACAATTTCATTAGACACTGCTACTACTACACTGTGTCTCAAAAAAGTATCCCCGACATTTTCAACTGTAACTTGAAAACATTATCAGATTTTAATAACTTTTGCTACAAATATTCATGACACAAATTGCCATCAAATAACCGTTCAGTTTCTCACCTCACCCAATGTATGCTTCTGCACTACCTAGGGAAAGCAGATCAAGCGAAATAAGTGTTAAATTAAAAGAAAGCCTGAAAAAACATTCCCAACATTATCGATCGTGCCTTGAATAAAAACCAGCACATTATAATAATATTTGGCAGAAATATTTCTGACACAACTGGCTATTAAATAAATGTTTCAGTTTCCATCTCACCCAGTATCTGCTTTTGCACTACCTGGGGAAAGCAGAGCAAGCATAATACATGTTAAAATGAATGAAAAAACGTCAATAAATTCCATCTATCCTAATTTGTCGGTGGCGACAACAGCAGGTCTTGCAGCAGTGTGTCTACTACATGAAGTTTAGGAATGTCTGCAAAGAAGCGACCAGTAGAACCTGAATGGTCTGGAGCAGAACATTATTGATACTGCTGTCAATGAATGGACAAAGCGTCTCCTTGCCTGTGTTCGCATAGTGGGCCAACACTTCAAGCAATTTTACTGCAGGCAGCTGAAAAAAGAACATCTGAATGAAATGTCAGCGACAGTGTCAGAAATGTAAACAAAATGTGTTTCTACGCGTTATGTTAACTAAGCAATTACATCGCATTGGATAAAAAGTGATATTTCGCTGGTTGTGCTCTCCACAAGTAGTGCAGAAACAAACGTTGGGTGAGGTGGGGAACTGAATGGTCATTTAATGGCAAGTTGTGTCAAGAATATTTGTACTAAAAATTATCAAAATCTGATAATTGGTTTTCAAGTTACAGTCGAAAATGTCGGGGATACTTTTTTTGAGACACATGTACAGCTGGATACTAAGTCAGCAACTACTGCCAAGGAAGTACGTTCTGCCACCAGTCACTGCTAGTTAATCAGTCAAATAAAATTATACAACTGTGGGCAAGCTGCTGTGCAGTAATTCTTATCTCCGCCAAGGTAAGCGTAGTGAACATAGGAGGAGATTAAGAGATTGGCCGTTCTGTCCGTTGTTCCTTCTGTGTACATGACAAAATGATGACTCATAATAGCAATGACGTCATAGCACTATCAGAATCAAGCAGCAACGCCAGCTGTTACTTTTCCCTCCCTTTCCTTCTCCCTCCCCTTTATTGTTGTAGGATGTAGTTGTAGTGTAGTAGTAGTTGTAGGCGTAGTTGTAGTTGTAGGCGCAGTAGTAATAGTAATGTTTAAATCAAATCACTTGGCACAGATATGCACTCTCTCGAGCGCCTTCTAGTTGCAAGTCTGTTTCTAACAGAATTAGACTTTTTCAAATACTTGTAAAAATATAATGTACCGACACATATCAGTAGACACATACAAAGATACAGAAATACACAAAAACATATAGGCCTACAGAAATGCATACCACTCGGACTTCTTCAATTGGCAAATTTTTCTCTCCTAGTTCAGCTTTCAGCTGTTCATACGTCTTACCACTCTACAATCACAAAACAAACAACTCTAATTATTCATTATTAATTAAATACAGTTGTTTAGCTAATAAATGTTGCTGCTAGCAATACCCAAAAGCATTCGCAGAGCACAAGCCTACGCCAAAACTTTTCATATCCAGATCATCACCAAAATCTGACCTGATTCTTCCTTGGGACATGCTCCATCCATCCAGAAATTATGAAAATCACATTATAACTTTTTGAGTAATTTTAGAAGACTGATAAGCAGACAGACGTAAAACGTGACCCCCTTCCTTCAGCAGACGTAACGATAATATTAAACAATATGTTATGCATGCATTGCGTACACTCCGCAAACCTCCACAAAAACTTCATCTAAATCCATTAATAGCTTCTTGAAGTAATCTTCCAAATATACAGACAGACTGACCGACACAGAGAAAAATGTAATCCCTTTCTTCAGTAAAAGTGGTGAAAACATTAAATAATACGTAACATATACGTACGCTCCACAAGTCTCGGTCCCAGACGCCAAAGAATCCAATGAAATCCGGCGGCTCGAGACCTTGCTTGATGAGAAATACTGGAGTGTCCTTGTCGCGACCTGAAGGATCTGTCTCAACGTATTCCTATACAATTAGTCAGTCAGTCAGTCAGACAATAAATAAATTGGGGACAACAGAAAGAAACATTGGTTATGACGTATAAGTCCACCTGCCGCAGCACCCTAAAATATGGTGCTCCGATTTGGGCCCCGGTGATTTCAAACACGAACTGGAAGCATCTTGACGTGATTCAGAATGAAGCCCTATGTATCGCCACTGTAAAAAACACTGTCTGTCACCGCATGGCCAGCAATAACCACCTCCATCAAGAGACAACATTTGCGTGGCACAGACGGTTGCGGGCTATGAGCACAACAAAGTTCTGAACACCACAGCAGCAGAAATTGACTCGTCAGAAATTGAGCTTCCAAGGAAGGCTCAGACTTTCCTAGCACAGTTAAGATCTGGTTACTGTGCCTGGCTGAACTCCTATTAAACACCGACTCAACCCAGCAGTTCACAACTCCTGCCCGGATTGTAACGTGACACCACACAGTGTCACTCACCTATTTGAATGCCCGATGCACCAGACCGACCTGACACCTTTGAACCTCTGGCTACAACCCAGGGAGGTTCTCGAGTTTCTCAACGCCTAACCTGTACAAGATGGAGGATGGGCCACAACTACAACAACAACAACAAATAAATAAATAGTGGTATTGGAAACACTTGGACCCATGAGTGTCAGCACCCAGGAGTTCCTGGCTCAAATCGGAAGACGTTTAACCGAGGTGAGGACGGACCCCCGTGAAACGACGTTCTTATTCCAGCGATTGTTGGTCACCGTCCAATGCTTCAACACCATGTGCCTAGCTGATACGTTCGCAATTTCGGAGCCTGCATTGTAACCACTGCAGACATAATTTCTGTAGTTTAATATTTCAGCCCTCGAGAATTGAGTACTAGGGGCTTTAAAAAATTTTTTTTTAAATAAATAAATAAAATCATAGCTTGATCAGAAGCACCAGAGTGAAGCTAGTTCTACTTTGTGGCATCTGTTTCTATACATTCCCACAAGTCAATCAAACAAATTAATCAATCAGAGTTGCTTTAATAGCAAAGCTATTTCAAGCATAATAGCACCTGGACCTTAATGAATTACTCATACCCTGCTCAACAGAAATGCAACCAGTCCTCTAGTTCAACTATGCTCCTTCAATTAACTGTCATTAATTCCAAAATCAAACATGGTCCGTCCACTAACTACAGTCATTTTTAAGCAGAACCGCATTCCAATAGTCTGATTGTTATGGTTAAACTTGATCTGACTGCAGAGTTTTTGAGTTGAACAAACATCAGTGTCTCGCCAGTGATAATAATAAGGAAGTAATATGAGCTGGAGAGCCTCATTTTAGATGTACTTATGCACGATATACTGTGAATATTAGACAAATGAGTAAAAGACAGCGACCAGTGCGGCATCTATTGCCATCGTCTTTTCCTTGGGTCGAGCTTCACTGCCGAGCCAGACGTAGACGTTGCTGTACGCGTCCAACAGAAACACGTCTTCACTCAGCAGATCTTGCTGATGTTGTTTCCACAAACAAACCGTCACAATATCAATCAAACAATTAACTGATGGATCGATCACAACACAATTAGGTTCATCTTCTAAAAGCTGAATCCAGCATTTAAAAAACTCAGAATCACCACCCAAAGCCTAATCACCTTTTTCTCTCTCAACCTTTTTCTGAAATTTCACCGAAGTTCATCTGTTACATACAGTAAGCATCTGTTAGCGACTGATTTTCACTTCTGTACTTTCACAATTTAAAATACTCCGCAGTTTCTATAACAATATACTTCAAACTATGTATCAACCAGCCAACCCACCAACCAACTGAAAAACAAATTAACCAATAAAGCAAATCAAATTAATCAAAATGGATTGATTTAGCTGCAATATACGACTATCGTGACAGACCTGTACAAAGTCAAGGACTTCGGTGACCTTGAATGACCCTGAAGCATTGGAACAATGAAACAATCGTGCCGGCCGACTTTCATTGTCAATCTATACACACATACCAAGTGCATTAGAGGTTAATTTTAACGATATGCGCTATATAAATTCACATTTTACTTACTTACTTATATTCAAAATTTTAACCAGCACTGTCCAAGTAAACCAAGGAGGTGGCGGGTCATCGTTTGACTCAATTTCCACTAGTACAAAACCTGAGAAAACTCATAGGTCATGCCATAACTTCTCATCTCCCTTGGCACAATCTCATTAGGTCTTCCTAATTCCCTGGATCAACATCATCATACATTGCTTGAGCTAATTAACAATACTGGTATTTTTATGGGTTGAATAAAAATGCCGGACATAAAATCGACGGACACGAAAATTGATGAACATGAAATTGGAAGACAAAAAAATATACCAGATTACATGAAAATGCAGTGTGCATTTTCTCAAAACAACGACAGAACATAAGTTATAGCAGCAAGGTAAATTGTACATTATTACAGAATAATTTAAATGCATATGCGATTAGTAAAATGCACTTTTAAAATATCAATGTTAAATCGGAGAAGTAAACGACCAACAGTCTACTCAATCGAGGCATATTCAGCTGCTTGAAACATGTCATGCATTTTATTGCCCATCATTTTCGTGTTCTGCAAATTTGTCAAAATTTGTCCTGTCTATTTCATGTTTATCAATTTCATGCCAGATCACTTGGTCCATCAATTTCATGTCTGTCAGTTCCATGCCTTGCCATTTCGATGGCCCGTCATTTTCAGCACCCCCATTTTTATGTTGATATGTAATTCTTAATCTCTCTTACCTCTGCATCTTTCCTCCTTTCATTCAATTTTTCCCAGGGTTCCTACAGCTTTTCCATAGCAAAATTCCCCAACTTTTCCATTCATGGAATGACAATTTCCCTGACATTATCAAAACAATAACCCTATCACACAAATGCCATAAGTGGTATTAAGTAATGAAATGGTATTAATAGAGCAATATGCAAATGACAGAGGCCCTGGATGGGGGGTGAGGGGGCAAAGCCCCCCTAAAGCTGAAACACGTCTAGCTTTTGGACGTTCAATGGAAGCTGCAAACGTGCCTGTTTTTTAATATTTGGAGATGCAAAAATCACAGTTATCTGCAGTCTGCATGATCCAAGATCATTTTCCCTGACATTTCCCTGACTTTACCAGACAACACAAATTCCCTAACATTTTCCAGTTTTCCCTGATCTGTAGGAACCCTGTTTTTCTAAACCCTATTAATCTACAAAGCTGGTTTATTGGACAACTTTCACTGAACAATGTTCCAACTGCAGCTAACACTAACTATCCTACGCAAATCACATCCTTGCTATTTTATTACTAGTACCTTAAATCTGAGTTAAGATTAAATACTATAGCGTTATATGTCAAAGTATATTTAAACAGCGTCTGCTGGACTTGTTTTTATATGTAAATTTTTATTCATTTAATACCGTAATTAAGAACGTTGATTTAAAATAATAAATAGTATATCGTAATCTTATGCCTGTAGTCGTGGAGAGTTTGAGTAGTCGCCCTTTCCACCAAGAACATTCCAGAACTCGTCCTTTTCTTGACCCTCCGTCATCATAACATAACCACTGCAAATAACCACACATTACGCCAGGATTTTCTGTCACTGGGTTCCCAGTATGCAATTTGCAGAGTGCACAAAAATAGCAAACAAAATCATTAAAGTTGACGAGATTAAGTACACATTCATAACAGTATTAATATATTAATACCAATGCTATTTAATAAGCAACAAATAGTCTCTACTTTGTGTCACAGAATTGAAAGTGAAAGTGAAACTGACCGTGGAGAAACACTGGCGATCTGTTTTGCCATCTCACGTTCATCACCAGTGCATCCCTGGCAAACATAAATAACGACATAATGACGCAGAAAATTACCAACAAAAGCTTTATTAATGATTTGTATTATCACAAAGATTACACTACTCAGCTATAAATGCTAAGCTGTGAAGATATAGGGTTAGGGTTAAGCTCCGATGCTTAGAAGTACCACATTTCAACTGTGATTAAAAAAACACAAACTAATTGAGACAAATAAATACACAGAAAGATACTGCACAGATGGAGTGGCCAAAAAAAATTAATTCAAGTCGCATCGTAAATATTATTTTGAATTTCAAAATTCAGGAACAGTCCTACAGCGAAACCATCATTAAGCACTGTAAAATGGAATGGGTACTGAACACCAAAGTCAACTGTTTGTTCAAAAACAAAAACAAAAGCGAACTAAATAACATTTTTTGTTATGTTAAAACTGCATCCAACACAACAGAAATAAATAACAAACCTTTCCCGCCCAGACGAAAATGCCGAGCTTTTTAGAGAACAAAACAAATACGTCGTTAGAATTCAGTGACTCGGCCCGACACGGAACCTGCATAAATACACATGAACAGTCACTTATCATCCATCATTATCAGCCCATTTGAAAATATGAATTAACAACAGCAATAAACAGTAACAGAAAGTGACCAAAATGTGAATAATTACCCAGAAATGTAAACTGTGATAATCCACAAAAAATCCACATATGAAAACCAGCACAAAAAACATCAGAAAATGAGCCAAATTAAACAGCATGCAACAAAAGACAACGAAAACAGTGATGGAAGCCAGGTGGAAAACTAAATTAGGCAGCAGCGAGTCAAAAAATAAGCCAGTGAACTTCACAACTTCATCACATACTAATCGATGCTATAAACCACTTTCACTAGTAATTAATTGGTAACAAAGCAAAGATGACCTGCTCGGCCTTCGTGTTGAAAGCAGCCGTTCCTCTGACATGCAGTAAGTAAGTGTCCCTGGGTCCCTCATCCTGTTGACGGCTTCCCCAGCCCGCCTTACCACCGGCAAATATCACCAGACGACCGCCAAACATCGCCAGGAAGTGGTTCGGCTCTTTGCCGTGCACCACTCGCACCTGTAACAAAACCGCAGATAGCTAGTTAGCTATGTAAGTAGTAAACGTACTTGTCTTCAGTCCTGGTTAAAATAAAGATTCAAAGCACCCAGGCCACTACTTACTACCTTCTGTTAAAATGTCCTAAAGAAATATGTTTTTTGCAGTCTACGTATTCGTGTCAGCTTCGCTTTGCAGAGCTACTGGTTACGAATGAGAATATATCATACTTCTGTTTGCTCCTGAACCGGTGTGATTTGTATTGTTACAGCAAGTTTACCGACAAGCCAATGAGAGAAATTTTCAAGTTTGCTTCCAGCTATAATCTAACACAGATGCAACATGTGGATCATTTTCTCGAGAGTTTTGACTTAGTTTGGGAAGCTTGATCTTTCACCTTTGAGCTTTAAATAGGCATACCTTGGCACACCTGCCTTGCAAAACGTTTGCACCAATTTTTATCCGACCACACTTGAGTAACGGTTGAGCTATTGGCATGGTTGGGTAGGGAGAAGGGGAAAACTTTTTACACGAATAATTAGCCATGCGTGTGAAACTTGAGCAATGCAAAATTTTAGACATCTACTCCAAGGGAAACATTTTCAAAATTTGAATTGAATAAAGGGGGTAACAAAATGTGCGTTTTTCAACGGAAAACTGGCCATATCTCTGAAACGGTAAGATATATGGCCAAGGTTACTATTAATCACTAACAGAAAGTGCCATACGCTCTGTCACATAAGATGGAAATCAATGACACTAAATGACGTTGAAGGCCGTTATGCAATATTGCTGCAAAACGAAGCAAGACAGAGCCTAGGTTGCTATTGATCACTAACAGGAAGTCGCATATTGGCTTTCAAATTACCTGCAAATCATCGACCTTGGATGACCTTGTAAGTCACTGACAACCAGTATGGTCGGCTATCCTAGCAACAGCTGAGCTTCGTGTGAGGTTTCTACCAGTCAGAAAGTTGTATGAAACAGAAAGATAAACAAACACAGAGATGGAGAGACAAAACCCATAATACAGTCCATTAGGATGGCCGCATGAGTAAAAAAAAATAATAGCAAAGCAACTACTGACTACAAATACCAGGCTGCTGAATGCAATGTGTTATAATTAGAGCTGTCAAATTAATGCGTTAATTAACGTGCTAATAAATTAATGTGCATTAAAAAATTAATGCAAGTTAAAAAAATTAATGCACATACATAAAAATTTATTTAATTTACTAAATTCTATGAAGAAAAATACCAATATTCTGTTAAACTGCAGTTATTTAACAATCAAATGAATTCAAGTAACTAAACTGTAGCTGCCATTCCATCACTACTGTAAATAAAGATTATTTAGATGACAGGCTGATAGATTTTTATGCTAGCGATGACGTCAGTTACTGTTGAAAAATGTGTTTTTAACTTTCTATATTCTACAGGCGGGCCCTCCAAACATCGCGGGGCCCAGGGTAACTTACCATCTACTTTCCTTCTCGATGGGTCTGGGTGCGTTATTAACGCATTAATTATGCATTAAAAAAATTAACAGTTCAACAGTTCTAGTTATAATCAAAGTGAATAATGCGTGACAAAAATACTTCTAAGTGCATAAGATGGACGACCTATTTTGCCGCACTGCAAAGCAAATCATCCACTTCGATGGCTTTCAACACAGGCACTCTTCTCTCATTCATTACAATATATAATAAAAATAATGATAATTAAATAATAAGGTCCGTTTTTTCCTTCGCCAATCAAATTAAATTTGATCTCCGATTTACTGATCTCTGATTAACTTGATGTTCAGAATTGATCATCGATCAACTGTGTTTCGTTTATTCATGCACTTTCGATCTCTAATTATGCGATAGGCGATTAGCTGATCTGCCGTCAATTGAGCCTAATTTATGCAAGTCTGATTGGCTGAAAGCTAACCTCGAGTATTGTGCTAAATTACCCAGCATGCGCTGCGAGTGGACACCGTAGCCAGTAAACGTCGTCACAGCAACGATATCAACGATATTGTCTGCTGTCAAATCGCAAATCAGTATGGGAGCGTCTATCCATTTTATTTCTTGACAAAACACTGTACACAGTACAAATTGATCAGTGATCAATCATTATGCCTGGAACTTTATGTTAATACATAAATTACCGTTCTGACTGGCGAAGTGAAGCGATGTTTCTGGTGCGAATAAGCAACGAACTGAAGACTGCCACGTTTACTCGTCAATTACCTGACTTGATCGGCCAATATTCGACCATCAACTTGATGGGAGATTTGATGGATGATTAGCCGCTAATTGGCGATGAAAAAATGATCATTGAGATGATCTCCGATCAAGTCCCAAAGTTGATCGAAGATCAATTTGATCGGCCATCAAATGTGCATGGAAAAACGGGACCTAAAACAAAAACAGGCTGTAGTAGGTAGGATAAACAGTAACCTGTTTAGCAGCACCATAGAGTGAGTCGTCCACTTCAATGGCTTTCAATGCCGCTACTCCTCTCTCATCCTGGGTCGACTTGCGGCCCTGCCACATTCATTGCAATATCGTAAGTAAGTAAGTAAGTAAGTAAGTAAAAGTAAGTATAATGTAAATTTATATAGTGCCTATTGTTAAATTAACCTCTAATGTGCTTGTCACACTAGTACTGACTAAACAGGATTATTTTAAAGAACTGTTTGAAACTGTCAATGTCACACGCAGGATCTCTGAGTTCATCTGGCAGTGAGTTCCAGATCGTCAGACCAGCGACAGGAAAAGCCCGACAGCCGTATGTGTTGAGTCAACAGCACGGTACAATGAACCAGTGTCAGTATGCAGAGTGTAATCAATGTTGAAATGCAACTTCAATGACTGGGGTGATGTGCTCGGCGTGGCAACGCAGTGCTTGTCCGAGCAAACAACGCTACGTCATAAGGCCAAGCTTGAAGGTGACCCTTTCAGGAACATCCAGCCAGTGCAGTTTGTCATGCAGGAGTGTCGACAGACCACGATCAAACTTCTTTGTGTCACTGACTAATCAGGCGGCGGCGTTGAACACTCGCTGCAGCTTATCTGTGATTGTCTTCAGAAATCCCGCATAGATAGCATTGCAATAATCAATCCGTGACGTCACGAAAACATGCACAAGAGTTGCTGCCGATTCTTTGTCAAGCGACCGCTGGATGCGACGAAGTTGGCGCAGCCAGCAGAAACCAGCTGTACAGGTTTTTGAAACATGCTTCTCAAGGGTCAAATCCGATGAAATGGTCACCCTGAGTACTCGTATATGATCGCTGGCTGTCACAGTATCTGAGCCGAGCTGCATGGCAGGAGCACGACTACCCAGTATCGTGATGTTGTGTTTAGAGCCGGCCCACAGCTACTCGGTCTTGGTGGGATTCATCTGCAGACGATTTGCTGCCATCCAGTGGCCGATGTCAGCAACGCAATGACTAAGAAGAGAGATGGTAACCATAGAAGTTCACATTGTGTTGATCAACCACATCAGTAAGATCTGCCATATAGAAGATGAAAAGTCATGGTCCGGTCCAAAAACTGAACCTTGTGGGACCGAACACGAGACAGAGACCTTGGCTGACATATCACCACCATCAAGTAAAACCTGGAAGGATCGATCGGTCAAATACGAAGCAAACCAGGCCAGAACAACGCCAAGCAGACCGAACTGACGCTCGAGATGGTGCAAGAGTAACAGGTGGTCTACGGTGTTGAAAGCAGCGGTAAGGTCAAGCAGGCAAAGAGCCGACACTTGACTTACATGTGCCACCAGCAGCAGATCGCTGTAGACTGTTGTCACTGCTGTCTCAGTACTGTGGAATCGGAAATACGCAGACAGCATCAATGGCATCATGTTGTTACTGTCCAGAAACGCCTGGAGCCGACACTGAACGACCCTCTCCAATAACTTGGAAAGAAACGATAACGTTCAACATTGGGCAAAAGTTCTTCATGTCACCGATGTCCAACCCACTTTTCTTCAACAGCGGGCAACAGCCTGTTTGAAATCAGAAGGAAAACAGCCGGTGAGAAATGATGCACTACACTGCACAGCGACAAATGGCGACAGCAGCCCGTAAAAATCCTCAACCAGCCATGTAGGGACTGGATCTAAGCGACAAGCCTTGGCCGAAGCTGAGCCAATCAGCTTCTCAACTTATTCAGCAGTTACAGTGGTCCAGTCTGCAAGCACTGGAGTTGACTGGTACGAGACGTCATATAGCAGCGTTGCAGGGGTAGACGCACGACCAGACGCATAACACCACTATCGGCTTCTTTCAGAACAACGTCACATAAAATTTGTTCTTCAGCAGAGCTAATAACTAACAGACAAAACTAATGACAAAATTCTAAGTTAGACAAAGTTAACAATAACAAAAAGCCCAGCTGTCACTAGGAAAGCCGACTGTACTGGTTGTCAATGACCTTCAAGGTCATGCAAAGTCAATGATTTTCATGTCATTTGAAAGCCAATATGCGAGTTCCTATCAGTGATCAATAGCAACCTAGGCCTTATCTCGCACCATTTAGCCACAATAGCGCAAGGTCATCCAAGGTCAGTGATTTCCATCTAATCTAATAGGGCTTATGCCACTTCCTTTTAGTGATTAATAGTAACCTTGACTGTATCTTTCACCGTTTCCGAGATATGGCCAGTTTTCCACTGAAAAACACACATTTTTCCTACCTGCCCGTCATTCAACACCAGATATGAAAATGCTCCCCTTGGAGTAGATTGCTATTTTGCACGTCCAAGTTTCACATGCATGGCTAATTATTCATGCAAAAAGTTTTCCCGTACGACCTACCCATTAGCCAGGGTACATCCGTTACGAACAGACGACAACCATGCCAACAGCTTGACCGTTAGTTAAGTACGGTCGGCTAAAAATGTTTCTATTGTTAATTAATTTTGACTCCATGACAAATTTAACCACAAAAGTCACCATCAGATTTACTACTGCACCCTCTGCTGTTAGCAGTACTAAATAAGCCAAAAGTGGACAATGTGGTTTTCATCCAAAAGCACCGTACGTACTGCAACGTACAAAATAACCCAGAAATAAACAAATAAATAAACAGTGAATAAATAAATACCAGCCAAAAGTAGACAATGTGGTTCTCTCGTCCACGGGCGGTGTATGAATACTGTATTACGTAGCAATCTCCGCCGTACATCTGACCGACGTATTTACGCTCGAGTTCAACAGTTCCGTACGTCCCGTCTTTTAGGCGCTCCACGCGCCATATCTAACATCAACAGATCACATTACGTTGGTCTCATATCACAAGTACGTGCTTTAAAAAAAGTTTAAGTACAGGCAGAACACTTGATAACTAGATAATCGGACTGGATGCACAGAAAGAACCATATATGAGTGCATCTGCTTGAAAAATACACCAATGCATACTAGAGATATCACAGTAACCGATGAAATAATTTAGTTAAAAATTTGGATTCATTGCATTATGTCAAATCAAATCTGTCAGAAACTTAACCAATGGCAAACAAAGACTGTGTGCCGAATGAAAAATTCAAAAACCAAAGAAAACGGTTTACCATCTTAGTACCAGAACCATCATCGACCATTCCAGTTTCCATGGCGACCTGAGGATGGTCGTGTAGCGTGGATGCATCAAACCTTGTTTGGACTGTTGTAGCCGCTGACAATGACATCAATATCAATCAATCCATCAATCGATGAACCACTGTATCATTAAATGGATCAATAAATAAATCGATGATTAAATCTCGCAATCAATCAAACAATCGAACAAGCTCGCAATCAATATACCAACTAATGAAACTGAATCCATCAATTGATCGATCAATAAATAAACAGACAATTCAATAAATCAGTCAACCAACGTTTACTTGGTTCTTCTTTAACGAGCCCATTTTTCGAGACACTCAACTGTTGCAGACTAGCAGTGCAGTAAACTCCAGAAAGTGGCAAGAGAAAAAGCAGGCCGAAAAAAACATGGCAGGACACTCTACGAGATGACCTACAAATCTACAACTGACAGACTTCAGCCGGGAAAAGGCCAAATCTGTGGCTGGTGACCAAAAAGAGTGGAGATCAGTTTATGTTGCATTTATTATCTCCACCTAGGTGAACATAGTGAACACTGGAGAAGATTCTGTTTTCGCTCCTTCCGTCCGTCGTTCGTTCCGTCATTTGTTCCTTCTGTGTACTCATAATAGCAATGGCGTAATTGCACCAACTTTGCAAGCAGCAACGCTGGCTATTACTTTTCCCTTTTTCCCCTGATGTAGATGTTGTAGTAGTTGTAGGTGATGTGGTATTAGTAGTAGTAGTAGTAAATGTTTAAATTACTTCACTTAGCAGAGATATGCACTCTCATGAGTGCCTTCTAGTTAGCACTGCAGCCAAATGGCTGGAGTACGTACAAAACAATAAAACATCGCAGGCACGATAAAACATGAATGTCCACTATGATCAACATTATGAAAAATACACAAACACAAAATACTATATAAGCCTACTGGAAATTTATAATAGAATACAAAATAAAAGTGTTTAATATTGCCTTGTATTTGCTTTAGTATTTTCAAAAAGCCTCGTGTTTCTAAGTTTAGCAGTAATGTCTCGCTTTTAGTGGTAGTAGATAGTTAAGACAACATGTTTCGCTCTGCACGTGTCGAACAAAAAAAACGCCGATCGCTCATCAGCCAGTGTCTACCGAGAACAAGAGTACCTCTAAGTCTAAGTACATAAGTAACAGGCTTGATATGATAATAAGCATGACGGTATAGCAAGAAGACTCGTTACCAATGCGACTGGTGACTGGTTTGACCTGCCCTGGTGGACGTTCACGCTCCCACACTGAGAACAATGCTTTGAACTCTACCGGCTCGCCACCTTCATGGACCTTAGTCAGAGGCACGTGACTCGAGTAGTTGCGCTGCATTATGAACGCCTGAACACAGCGACAGCAACAACAACGACAACAGTAGCTGTACTACTACTACTACTACTACACAATCGTCACTGACTCAAAACTCATATTTTCACCGAATCCTTTTTCTAATTACACCATAGACTGAATTCCGTGTAATCTCTGTTTAGCAGACCAAATATTGTGTTTGTATTACATAAGCCACTTTAAAAATTATGGACTGATTCATTAGCGAAACTGTTCACTTGTGAAATCAATTAAAGGTTAAAAGTGAAAAGGTGGTGTTATAGCTCTTAATAAAAGCCCATTCCAAAGCGACGGAGCATCACCTGCTGTATGGGATCACACAGTGTTACCTGCCACCCAACACAGGTGAACATGCCCCGCTTTAACCCCAGCCAGATTAGCCAGTACTCGATTTACCTACCCCAGATGGATTGACCCAGTTACACCTGGTTACGTTCGGTGGAGGCAGACCTGAGACCTCTGAACATTGGTCTTTCTTCTGCGTGGAGAAAAGCTTCTGGGCGGGCAGACTGGTGCCACATCGTGGACACGGCCACGCTCTGGAAGAGTACGCCATAAGATGAAGAAAAAGAAGGATTGAAGGTTGAGTTGACCTAGGCGGCTGGTTACATACCGAGATGGTTTACCTGCCCGAAGGCAGTCACCCATCCAAGAACTAACCCAGTCTGGCGTAAAGTAACTTTGTTAATCGAATGAAATGCGTTATCGCTACGCCACGCCGCTAACCCAATTAACGGCACAGCACCACCAAACACACTATATAAACAGTACAGTTTTCACACTGCTAGTTTTTTTACAGATTCAAAAGACACACTGCATGATGATGAATGAGTGTTCAACACCTAGTGCTCAACGTGATTGTTTATGCCTGCCTCAAATCTCACTGAAATATTTGACCTTGATCTGACCTTAAACTTGACCTAATGCACTGCACATTGGAGGTTTTCTACAGTATGTCCTAAAATGCACACTTACAATGCTTTCTTAAATGCTATCTTACTTAATCTCGTGACCTGCTTAGTGCAAACATGAGAATTGTTATTCATCACAATGGTAGAAACAACGTTCAAGTAACAGCAGCGTCACGGTAGGGGGCAGGGAAATAATTGCCCCTTAAATGTCAGTCTCTTGGTAAATTTTCTTCTTGTCACTAAACATTCGTCCACAATAGAACATTTAGGGCTAAAATTTCCCATTTTCGGGAAATTTAGAGGCACATCTTCTCTGGCAAAAATTTGCATTGTGGGAAAATTGCAACTAGTTGCCCATAGCTAGGGACCAACCAAATTCACGGGAAAAATGCATGATTTCATGGCAGAATTTTTAAAATGTGTCAAATTTCACGAAAAATTCACGGAAAGAGTTTTGAAAATTCACGGGAAATTCACGGGCCCCACAGACGTTATTTCAAGGTGCTGCGATAACGCAAACGAAGAAATTTCTGAACAACGAATATTTACTACACTTAAGTCAAGACACAAGACAGTCAAGAGTCACTGTTCGACTCAGGCAATCCCAGTTTTTGAGTTCTTAGCAACGATCACTTGATTTGCCAAGTTGCTTGTTGACAGTCTCTGGCGCTGTGGGGCGCTGACAGTGGTGTATTGACTGACGCTTCTTTCAGCATCAACACTGTTAGT
>Ga0209367_1003395_pt1 | contig 21661 bp, 12 predicted proteins | sample WorMetLIZISLAND2_FD_187412 | JGI IMG/M metagenome (GOLD analysis project Ga0209367, IMG submission 187412) | Marine gutless worms symbiont microbial communities from Max Planck institute for Marine Microbiology, Germany - Olavius geniculatus... ...
TTGTCTATGACACGGTAACTTATTGACGGAAAAATTCATCAATTGATCAATCGATTTATTTACTTATTTATTTATTTATTCATTCATTCATATATTCATTCTTTTTTGCATCCAACTACTCAATTTCCTATGGCTCAATTTAAAAGCTAATAAAATTCATGTGTGGAATGATCATGGTGTGAACTTACAGATTGGGAACGTGTTTGCCAAGCAGGCCGCGTTAAATTATTTATTAATTTTATTTGTTCGTTCATCTATTTATTCATTAAATTATTGATTGATGAAAAAACAATACTAATTAACAATAGCAACAATGCACTAAGATTTGATTTCGATATTAACTTAGTACCGTATCTTTCACCCATTATTGCATATTCCTGCAAAGACGTAATAACAGTAGTGAGGCACGGAAATTTCATTTCAAATTAGTTCAACACACTGTTGTTTTGGTGCATTCCCGTGTAGACGGATCCGAAACGGTTGAAGAAGGAGTTACCGAAGGCACTGAAGACGATAAAAGGCGAAGACCGTCTGATGTTGGTTGGAGCTACGAGCGCGCCTTTCGACGGTGAACTCAAACCGATGATGAGCACCTACCAGAAGATTATTCTGATCCCGCGACCCGACTACGCCTCCCGAAACCGTAAGTATAGCGCAGTGCTGTTTCCTGTGAGTTTCTGTAATGCTTTTTTCAGTCAGGCAAAATAAAAATAAGTAGTTGAGATATGTCGTAATGATGAAAATGAAAAAGCTAGAAAATATATCTGCCTATTGACGACATGTTACGCGGCCGTCCGTTTATAGTTGCACCCTGACCCTGACCTGATCTCTGCCCTTTTGTACTAAACATTGGTTTACCAGTTACTCTTGCTGTGGGGAACGTTCAGACCAGTTTTGGTTTTTTCTACACTTTTCTGTTTTTTTATTATTTAGCAGACAGATGAACGGCTGGGCAAGACCGGTGTTGTCATCTATTAGGACAGCCACGCAATAATAAATATTAAATACTAATAACAACAATGACCTTATTAATAATAGTAATAATATAATTAATTAATTAGTTGTAGCTTTTGTGTAATGTTGATGAGATTAATTGGAGTAAATTTTTTTGTTTTTATATTTGTTTGTTAGTTTTTGGTATTTGTTTGCTTGTTGTCTGTTTACTTTTGTTTGAGTTTTTTGTTTGTTTCTTTGTACAAGAAAGAAACAAAAAAAAACTAAAAAATTGCATATTTGTTTTTTTTCATCTTTTTCATTTTATTCATTTTCCCCTTTTCTTTTTTCCTTTGTTGGCAGCCTGTCGTGGTGGTCAGTGTATTTTCAGTATGTCATTCTTCTGTAGTGCTGTGGCGCGTAATGATAAGCCGTCACGGCGGCGTGCTGACCAGTTCGTTGGACATCAGTTCGCTGGCGAAGGTCAGCGACGGTTACACGGCCGGCATGATCAACAACGTCTGCTCCTCGGTGCTCATTGAGCGCCGCGTCAACCAACTCGTCAAGAGACCTCTAGCCGGCATCGAGTTCATTGCGCCCCTCGCACGCCTCGACCCCATCTACAAAGAGGAGGAGGAGATGTTCAAGGTACGAACGCCCTTTAGAAGCCTAGCTGTCGCTAGGAGACGCCGACCGTACCTGCCAGGGGCGATGGCGGGCGGTAGCTCCAGGGGTCCTAATCCCCCGGCTTCCAACAGGACGACCCGTAAGATTCGCGCAGATTCGAGCTTTTTGGTGGGTGAAGGGAAGGGAGGGGCTGGGGGCAGCGGCGGTGAGTCCAATAACCACTGGACCTGAAGTTCCCCCAGCTCTGAAAACCTGGCGCTGCCTCTGGTACCTGCCTGCACTGCTGTCCTCCGAAGGCCAGCATTTGTCAACGTAGTTTATCGCTGAATAACGTTAACGCGCGATAGACTGGCGGCAACACCTCCGAATACTTGTCACGCACATTTTTGGGACCGAGACAGTTGCTAGGGAAGGCCTACCTTACCACTTATGTCTGTAGGCCAGTGCTCAGCTTCCAGTCGTGGAGAGAAAACGATTTCCCAAAGTAACTACAGTTCTATACACCCTATGGTGACGCTGCTGTTGAACGCTACAATCAAGGTAGGATACGATTCGGTAATTTGACGCACGTGGTGATAGATGCAGGGCAGGCAGCAACTTTGCCTTCAAAATTGTGGGGAAACCATTGCAGATAGTTTCCATTGACAGCCCATAGTAACTTATCACCATATCCAACGATACTTTCGCCGACTCCCTACGACGTACCGTTTAGCCACAGTAGGCTACATGCGTTACAGACAGACGACGGGCAGATGACAGCTTGTGCCATAGACGGTGACCCGACAAAACATGGACCGACAAAATCTGGAAACAGTGATATAGGCTTAGGTTTAGGAAATAAGGTTAAGAATGGGGTTACGATTAAGGTTGGGAATTAGGGTTAAGGATAGGGTTAAGGATTAGAGTTCGCATATGGCTAGGGATTGGTATAGAGTTAGGGTTAGGGATTATGGATTAGTGACAGGGATAGGGTTAGAATTAGGGTTAGGGTTAGGATTAGGGTTCGTGTAATGGGCTAGTTTTAACGTTCCAGGTTTTGACGGTTCAGGTTTTGACATTGAACCGCCATAGACAGACCGTTATTATATACGCTCGGCCAGTAAAACGATTTTAACATTTTCACTCGTTTCCTAAAAAGTATATTGTCGTCCTACGTTTGTCGCAGGCGTGGTATGCAAAGACTCCCTTGGGTAAGAAGCGCGCCAAGGCGGCAGCAGGCGACGAGGACGAGGCCGGCAAGGGAAAGAAAGGAGGCAAGAAACCGGGGAAGAAGAAATAAAACTGAACCAAAGCCAAAAACTCCCACCGGAGGAACTACTCCTTAAATGGCCTTGTTTACGGGGTTCGCACCTCTGCATAATAATGTGACATCGATCCACATTTTATTTGAGGTGGGTCGAATAAAACGGAAGGGGATTTTTTTTCTGGAGACTCGCTCACATTCCGACTATTCCGTCCAGGTATTTTTATAGGGTGGGGCCATCGCTCCTCACCCTTTTCTTCCGGATTGACTCTGCAATAAAATACAATTAAATGCAATAAAAACAACTGGAAGTGGTCGCCGTCGACTCCGTTTACTTTTTATGGCAAAGGGAGTGGCGTAGCCATTAGACTCCCCACTCAGGCTTTTCTTGTACGCTCAAATATGTGCAGTGAAACTACCGAAATTTATATCACCTGCGTGCATAATCAACGTGCATTTTTAGGGCGTTTTCATGCCCGAAAATGCGTTTGCGGCCGGGACTCCGCTCGGGAAACCGACGGGGAGCTTACTATGCTCCCCAGGCTCCCCAGCTGGTGTAAAGGGGCCTCGCGTCCCCCTTTCTTCCTCTCCAAAGTCCACCCCTTCGCTGTCGTTCTTAGCTCTGATTTCCGGCAATGTCTATGGAACACATAAGCGCAGTTATTTTCTTAACAGTTCACATGTGCTGAAATACGACAGAATTTTATTGTTATTTTATTCCTTTTATTGTATTTTATTTATTCTCATTTTTTATTTGTTTGTTATTTTATTTTATTTTATCGCACGTGTGCGAAGCCCACTAGTCGCAGTGTTGTTCGTTTGCCTGCAACTTTGAATCAGTATTTGTTAATGTTTAGTCGTGATTGTCACTATAAGTATTCGGAGCGCACACAAACTTTCACTGAGATGCATCTGTTTTGACTGTTTTTTGCAGCGCTGCCATGTATTGAACGATAATGAAATATTGATATGTAAATTAATTCAGATTGTAATGTTTTATTCTGTTTTTGCCACAAATGCATGATGAGTAAAACTGTTTCGACATAAAGCTTTAGCTTCATGGGCAAAAAAGGTGTCATCCTCCACAGACACTTTATTTATGGACTCCAGGGGGGCTCCGCACGCAGACCCACGTTATAGGTTCACGCTGCACTTTCGCCTTCCGCTCTCTGGTAAATCTTGGATCCGCCACTGAATTTCAATTCACGCCGCCGCTATTGTCTAAGCAGGCCCGTCAGACCCACGTCGGGGTCCGGAGAAACATTCTCGCGGCGCCCCTCTGGGGAAAAAGTTTTTGAATTTTTCTTCAATCTATAATGGCGCAATATGGTGTGCTGAATATTTTTGAGCGATGGCGGGGCCCCCCAAACGTCGCGTGGCATCGGATAACTCACCTCCACATATACCTCCTGCGTTTCCACAGGACTTTGTCTAAGGCTTAGTAGATAAATCATCGTTGAATGATGAGCGGACAAGTACAAGTATAGGCTCGCCATAATAATAGCCAGTCAGTCGGTCTAGTTTATTTGATGTAAGTCAAGAGCTATTGTATAACAAGACGTAGACATACCGACAATTCATTTAGCATCATTGACAAACAAACATACCGTACGTATAGACGGATGGACAACTACTGCATCTCTAGCAGGTTATAGACCTGCACTGTTGCTTGATGCTGCGTTAACAGTGTCGATTTTTGTTTAAATACATTAAGCTTAATTAAATTCAAATTGTACAACTTGGTTACAGTTAGGCCTACTAAGTTAGCCTATCACTGACACTGTGTGGCTATAATTACTGCAGTTTCTGGGTCGGCAACTGGTATGCCAAGTGAAACGATTTTTTTCATCGAACGATTAAAATAGAACTTTCCTTTAGTTCTCATTTCTGAGGTTGGTCATCATTTTGTTATAATGTCTCCCAGATTGCTATCTGTTCAGTTATTTTTCCTTAGCTTGCCACGTCTGCTGTTGCCGCCGGCGAACTCTTGATAGTAGTATATCTTTCGCTGTTGTTGGGTTTCTGATCTTGATCCACTTTTGCCTAGTAGACCCGTAGTGTCGTTGTCTGTCTTCGCCGCTGTTGTTGCCCCCGTGTAAAGTTCTTTCTTTTCGATGTCTTTGGTTCCTTTGTCGGACGATGAGTTTCTGTGTTGTCGTCCCATCAGATGTTCTACCATGTTGATCAATAGCGCCTTTACCTCGGAAGCACCCACCAGTCTTGTTAACTCGTCACATGGCTGCTCAACTGCAACGTTACCATGCACGTGATCTTTCAGTGGCGTCGTGACATGGCGAAGCCTAAATTTTACCCTGTCGGAAAAAATTTTTCTTGTTGAATTTTTTTTTCAAAAATAGGCTATAACATTTGCAACTCAAATTGGGGCAGAATTGAAGTTTTGAGCATCCGTAGTCTTCTCTGTCGGATATATGCAGCAGCTGTCTATCTGAAAATTGCGATTTCGTGTTCCCTACTTTTGAACCGATTTTTTTAGCCGTATACACCTGTTCACACTGACAGATTACGGATACGGCCCTAGTGCATCGCACGAAGTGTCTGTGCTAGTACTCATTGCGCCTACCCACGGACGGATGGCCAAGCTGAGTTGACATGGGTTTTTGGTTACATACCGAGGTGGTTTAGCTATCGTATAAGGCTAATACAGTATACACGGTGTTTCATAAAAGGACGCCTTTTTGTTTTTTTTTATAATTCACTCAAATGGTGACCAATTTACGCAAAGTTTGTAACAGCTGTAGCTGAAGTAATACTAATTCAAAATATTGCAACAAAATATGGCAGTTGATTAAATATTCTTTGCTAGTTGTGACGTAACGCTGACATCATAATGTGTCACGGGTACAATCTTGATAGTCTCAACTGGTGCTGTCAGTAGCTACCCTGCTCCGCTGGTGAAAAATCTGGTTCGCTGATGACAAATTTTTAGTTTTACAGTTGCAGCCACAAAAACGTGCAAAGCATTTACGTGCTTGTGGGGATAGTTGGTCTTTCACATGTTCGAGCAAGACAGTGCACTAGCACAGCGAGCTTGCAAAATGGTTGAGTTTTTGGATCGCAAGACGCCTAATTTCATCTCCCCATGTTGCATAGTGCTGACACGATAAACATTTTTCATTAGCAAACCAGACTAAGTTCACCGTTGAAGCAGGGTAGCTACTGACAGCGCCAGTTGAAACAAGCCAGTTTGTACTCACGAGACATTATGACGTCGGCATTACGTCACGACTAGCAAAGAATATTTAATCAATTGCCATATTTTGTTCAAAATATTTTGAATTAGTATTTCTTCATTTACAACTGATAAAAAATTGTGTAAATTGATCATCATTTGAGTGAATTATGAAAAAAAAACAAAAAATGGTTCTTTTATGAAACACCGTGTATAGGCCTACGTCGATTGGACACAACTTTTTAACAATTGGACCACACCACCACGTGCAAAATGCAATTCACATCTGCGTTGTTATTTAAATAGACTTCATTAATTGGCTAATTATCTCTGGATTTTCCAGCTAAAACGAGGTAGCAGCTGCGTCGTGGAGGAGGGAGCAGAAGGTTGTAATGTTCTGCCTGACAACTGCATATTTCTGACGAATGCAATGGTGCATTTTCGAAATTTCAATTTTGCCTTCGAATTCTTACACAGTATGTGAGGTTATAGCCGTACGTTGTGTATTTCCGAAAACAAATCTTTCGGCAAAAAGATTTTCGGACGGGCAGAAAATTCAGGGAGAGAGAAGGCAATTGACATCATCCACCATCCTCTGCCATCGTGCCACCACGATGCCACTAAAGACGCGTACAGAACGACGTAGCTGAACTGGAATGAACTGAACTGGCATGGTTTAGTTTCTGACGGACCAATGCGCAAGGAGTAGACCTAATGCATTACACTGCGCACCGCTTAACGGCGTCAGTGGTTTACGTGTATACGCTCACTTGCACGTCAACCAATGACCAATGGGTTCGCACTGCTTACGCATTGGTCAATTCGTGAAAAACTAAACCGTGTGAGTTCAGCTCAGCTCAGTACGGTTACGTGGCTGTGTACACGCCTTAACGGTAATACGTCTAGTGGCTACATAGGCCTACCTTGTTCAACTGGCGTTAGTCTCGTACTGCTAGCGCTAAGTCCGGCGAGGTCTTCGTCTGGATCGACATCGAGGTCAAAGTCGTCATCGGCACATCGATTGTAGATCGTTTCCAGATAGACACAGCCAGAGAACACCAGAGTCGTCACGAGGAACAATGTTGTTAGGTCACCCGTTTCCATTTAACTCGTCTACTTAGAACTTATTTTATCTAGAACACAAATAAATGTTCACCTGATTTCCTAGAAGTGTCGTAATTAGTGGTGCAGCCAGCAGACATACCACCGTCCGGTACATCTGTAGACATAGTGACAACCAGCGTGCTGACAAAAAAACGACGCTGTTACAATAGGGGCCTATCCGTCTCCGCAGCAAATTTTTGTCTGTCGGAAAATTGTCGAAACATATGGCTGCCGGAATTTTTTCTGTCAGAAAATGCCAAATTTTTGGCTGAAATTATTTGCAGAAAATGCGGCGACAGATTTTTAATTTCGAGCACGCACAATCTCTACCGTCGGAAATTTCGATTTGCAGTATCTGACGGAAAATTGCAACTTCCTGCTCCGCTTGCTGTTCTAAGTTATACCCCGTTTACACGATCAAGCTGTCTCGACGAGCTGGCTGTATGTTAGCTGGACGAGCCAGCCCACTGTTTGTTCGACGTTTGCTCGATGTCTGCTCGATGTTTGTTCGATCGTGTAAACGGGATATTAGGCTTAACTCACGACGCCGACCAACATGTTTTGGTGCTTCTGAGGTTAAAAAATACGTGTTACAAGTGACTCAAAACACACAGAAAGTATTCTTTTTGAGAAAAAAATAAAACAAATATAGACCTCCTTTGATCAATCTAGAGCTATCGATTAATTAATCGATCGATTCAAATCCGTCAGTCAACCATTGTGTTTGCGACAAGTGGCTGCTTGGATCGAAGGCGCACAATTGGATCCGCGGCGCAGCTAGCAGACATACCACCGCCCGAGAGCAACCACATTAGCTGCTACTCATTTCCCATTCTTCTGAGGTTAGAAGGCTGAGTTGATCTGGGTAGAAAGTAGGTTAGCAGCTTGCTTAATGTTACTTCGAGTAAGATTCAGATAATGCTGAAAAATCGGTAGGCGGTCATGTTAAAAAGTTTATTACTTCGTCGTTTTTTTCAACAGAATCACATTTTACTTGGCATTTAGGCTTGGATGTAGAAGGTTTTATTCAATAAAACTGTGAAATTTCGAATTAAAATTCCAAACGGTTGCTGAGAAAACAGCGAAAAACTTTAGGGGTTCAATTTTTGCCGCACCCTGTATATGATGAGCGATTCTAACAAAAAAGGTAGAAGGTAAGGCATACAGCGTTCACAGTAACTTAGCCTACCGTTTTTTCTAGGTTTTTAGTTAGCGCAGCGTCTGCGGCAACTATTGTATGACGTCACGACTCTCTTGTAGGCCCTATGTCATAATTTAGGGAAGCTTAGTAGGCCTATTTTATCCAAATTTCCACCGCACGCAAACTAAGTGTTTTGAATTTTTGGGGAGCATTCGAACACCGTCAATTTTCTCTAACGTTTACAAATAATAAACATCTTTTCCAAAAAAAATTTAAGGCAAATTTTATCTTGCCTTTTCTTTTTCTGTCCTCCCCTTTTTTTCTGCTTTTTTAGAAGTAACACTTCCTAAAATCTAGCTAGGGAGTTCTCGGAAGCCCCAACCGATATCGAATTTGGTGCATTTTAGCTTCAAAAAATAAGATTTGGTGGCAACAGTTTTAGTTATTTTTATCAGAATAAACTGACCAAATTGGCAAATTTTTGCAGCTTAAACGTATGCTTAGGCCATATGTTTTGTGTGGAAGATTGAGGGGCCAGAGCCCTCTGGGTCCCCCTTGTCTACGCCACAGTGACTGACCACGAGAAACGTTGACTTGGCAATACGAGTGTCAACACGTCAATCGTCGGCTCGTAAACTGAACCTGCATGCACGACGAGTTTAAGACTTCCAGCGATCGATCACTCGTTCAATCGTTGAGTCCACTCCAAACTATTCATCATTCTCACAATTTCTGGTAGTCTAATAGTGCCTGTTTTCGAATGCGATAAAGACAGGGCTGGAAAATTGGTCTTAAAAACTAGATTTTTAAAGGCTTAAAAAACCTTTGAACACCTTAAAAATTTAGTTTTAGATTTTTTAAAGGTTTTTTTAAAATTTATTGTAAAATTTATTACATATCATATTTATTTTATACTTTAATCCCAGTTTTTGAGCTGTAATGTTATTCTATTATTTATTTATTTATAAGAAAGTGTATAACACGCTTTTCCTGGATCGTAATTTTGTGCATGGTGTTCATTGGACAAAAAAACCTTTAAAAAATTACAAAACCTAAAAAATCGTTTAAAAACTTGAAACGTACAAATTTCCTTTAAAAACCCTAGGTTTTCCAGCCATGGTTGAGAAGAAACATTGAAAAAAAATTTTTTAAAGTTTGAAAAACGCGTTCTATAAAAATTTGAAACGTAAAACGTTTTATTATTATAATGTAATTGATCTTTATTTTGCAAATGTCGGTATTTTGTTCATTGTCTACAATGTGCCTTTGTCAGCTAGTGGGCCAACTATAACAGCCAAAATGTGTTCTTCCGAAAAAAAGTTGGGTGAATAAAAAAATAAAGGTCTAAAACTTTTTGCTACTATTTGATAGACCAAATTTTAAAAACAATAAATGCAAAATTGTCTAGTCAGACGTGGAAGGATTTCTGTCGTTTTCCGTTGTCGATATGTTGATTTGTTCCGGAGATATTCGCAGTCAAAATCTAAAGTTGTCCAAGTCACCGACGTTAGCACGTATTTTGTCTGTCCAATGCAATGCATAGCATTGGACAGAGTATAAAATCACCTGAGTATCCGTGCGTGCGTTCGTCCGTGCGTCCGTGCGTCCAACTTTGAGCTATCCTTCTTCCACCTTCCCCTTCTTTTTCCCTTCCTTTTCCCCTTTTCCTTCCCGTTTCCTTTTTCCTTCTTCTTCTTGCTTTTCCTTTTTCCTCTTCCCCATTTTTCTTCTCCTTTTCTTTTCTTTTTCTTCATTTTTCCTTTTTTCCTTTTCCTTTCCCTTCCTCTTTTTTTGCCATTTCATCTTTCCCTTTTTCCTTCTCCTTTTCCTTTTTTCCTTTCCCTTTTGCTTCTCTTTTTTTACTATTTTTTTTCTCTTCCCGTTCTCTTTACTCTTTTCCTTTCCCTATCCCTTTCTCTTTTCCTTTTCTTTCCCCTTCCCTTTTTCTTCTCCATTTTTCTTTTTTTCTTTTTTCCCTTTTACTTTTTTTCCTTTACCTTTCCTTTTCTTCTCCTTTTACTTTGCCTTCTTTTTTCCCTTCCACTTTCCCTTTTTTCCCCTTTCCTCCCTCTTAATTTTTCTCTTTTCTTTTTTCCATCTTTTTTTCATATCCACGTCCGTGCGTCCAATATTTGAGACACCATATCTCCATAACTGTGCAAGATAGACGTCACTAATTAGGCGATGTGGACTATTGGTTTACTGTCAGTTGCACATTACTTTTGTAATGTTACCTACCGAAAGTTATAAACGTGCGTCTGAATTTGTTGAAGTTATTATCCATAACATTGCTATCTTTTTCCAACTAAAACACAGAAAAAACGGCATATTCGATGACGTCACAATCACGTCACCACTACATAGTGATATCGCAATGTAAGAAAAAAATTTACTAATGTTTTATTAAACTGGATCTTTCGTACAACTCGTGCCAAAAATTATGAAAATATGTTTACGTTTGCCAAAGATATATCGAAAATATCGTATACTTTTTTTTATCCGGACACGGTGTATATACTACATTGTATAACTGTATACATACGACTTACATCACAATTTTGGTCGGACTCTGACAGTTGAAAAAGTTAACCCCCAGGTAATGTTTTTACAATTCAAACACTGCAAAACGGTGCAAGCTATGCTATCACAAAATCTTCTACCGGTCATCCACTTTGAGCTGCCACAAAAAAATGACATTGATTTGTGCCAAAATTGTTGCTGATCTGATCAATACTTCTAAAGTTTTAACAGAGTAACCCCATTGTTGGCCCACGCTGTAGTGGATCTAAAGCTAGTGCATTGGCCAACGCGAGAAATCTAGCTTCCTAGAGGCCTACTCCTATACGCCTATAGCTTACACTGACGACCAAGCCGTCGGTTGGGTCAATCGTCGGCTCGTAAACGGAAGCACGTACAGCCAGAGTTTCCAGCTGTCACTCACTAATCGAATTCAATTCGCCTTCAATCGATTTATCATCCTTACAGCTGCTGATTAGCGCCCACGACGCCGCTGACCACCACCGACGTACGACCCTTATTGCGCGCCCGGCCCAGGTCACGTGACCAGCGGTAGTAAATCGCTCGTCGACGCGTCATAATTGGTGCCGACGGTCGAAACCTCGTGACTGGACGCCGCGTGGGGTCAGGTAGAGGTCACGTGGTGCTGTCACTCTACGTACTTCTGGGCGAAAGCTTCTTTTCCATCGAGAGCAGAAGAGGCGCCTAACTCAGCAGACACCCACGATCCGCAGATCTATAAGTTGCTGTTATAAAGCATAATCGCAGCATTTTCAAAATTATTAAAAATTAGCTAATTTAACTGAATTTGTAAAATTGCGCATCTTGGTCCGTGGTGTCTCATTTTTGTGGGGCCACTGTTGCTGAAGTTGCTTAAAGGCGCGTACAGAGCGACGCAACTTAACTTAACTTAACTTAACTTAACTTACAGAGTTTAGTTTTTGACGAACTGACCAACGGGCAAGCAGGGCGAGCCTACTGGTCAGTAGTTGACGCGCACGTGAGCGTAGTCACGTAGGCTACCGACGCCGTTAGACGGTGCCTACTGTAATGCATTACTGTTTGCTGCGGATTCGATTTGACGAGCGCAAAGTCCGAATGCCACATTTTGTGGTTAGTGTACACTGTCAATCCCGTCGATAATCGATGATCGATTGAGTAAAGTTTTTACGAGTTCGCTAAGAGTTGAACGACGAGTTACTGACTGACCTACCTATGCAGACTGTTTTCCGTTTGGCAAAAAAAGTTTCAAAGCCTTAAAATGCGATTTATGGCGAAAAATAACCACTTCTGTAAACGTTGACAATATTTTTACTCGATGTATTGACTGAGAACAAATCCAGTCCTTCGAAGATACAGCTTTCTCATAAATTTTGTCATTTTTTGGCCGACCGTAAGTTACTTAAGTAACTGTCGAGCTATTGGCACGGTTTGTCGTCGTCTGTTCGTCCGTCTGTCACGATGTATTGTGGCTAAACGGTGCGAATTAGGGCCTTGGTTGCTATTGATTATTAATAGGAAATCGCATTTTGGCTTTCAAATGACATGTAAATCATTGACTTTGAATGACCTTGAAGAGTCAAACGTACTGTGGTATGCCAATCGTGCGGTATTTTGCCTAAACGGTAAGTCATATAGGGTCGGCGATAGTACCATCGGATAGGGGGCTGGCGACTTCCTGTATGCTGTCAGTAGTAACCATATCTTTATCTGCATCGGTTTGGTCGCAATTTTAATGGAAAGTTTTAAAATATAAGTGGCCGTATCTCGGAAACGGTGGAAGATAAGGCCAAGGTTACTATTGATTACTGATAGGAATTGGCGTATTGACTTTCAAATGACTTGGACGACCTGTAAGTCAGTACAGCGACCTGAACTGTATAGGCTGTTTAGCGCGTCTTCTCTAGCAAGGCGCTTTATTGTGAGAAAAATCTGCGAAACCTACGTCCGATATTTGCGTTGCTTATTTTTGAGACTCGATGCAACTTTGTGGCCAGGTGTGTGCAAACATTTTGCTGGAAAGCACTTCTTTTACCAGGATGATAGTCTCTGTACATCTCTCAGAATTTATTCATCTGTGGAAAATAGAAAAAAAATCATATTTTGGGTTTTATGTGGTCAGCACAATCACTGGACAAAAACATTATGGAAAATGTGTGGAAAGTCATAAAATCGCATGTGCAGAAGAAATTGTCAACTATTAACTTTCGACAGGACCCTATCAAGTCTGCTCTAACAACCTGAAGCAAAGTTCATTAAACCTCTATTCGTCAGCTCTACGCATTCATTCTGCGACGAATTTGTTCTGTTATTGCGCAGAAAGGATTTATAACAAAATTCAGAAATGTCAGGTGAGCACTTTTGTTGAAATAATGTTGTTTACGATGTTTGAATTTAACTGGCAAAAAACGAATCGAGCGTTTGCGCCGCCGCCATTATGACACACTTTTGGCCACACGCTGTAATTCTGTCCGTCCGTCTGTCTGTTCATCCATCATGACCTGGTACCATTTCAAGACCAGTTAAGATAGAGACTTCAGGTTTTCACCATATGATAGCTTGGTGTCTCTAGTATTTTGCGACAAAATTTCATACCACTGGGTGCAAGGGGTCATCACAAACAAGGGGGCAAAAGCGGGGCACCCCTCCTAATACGACGTTATTCTACCGCTATTGGCTTGTCTAACGTGAAAATGGTTAAAGATAGGCACAGACATGCTGCTTATCATAACAAGTACTGGCAATGAGCTTCTTAGAAATGTGAACACTGATGACCTTGAATGACCTTGTACCCCAAAATAGGGAGTTTTAGTTAATTTTTTTGCGATTTTGGGCTGTGACGTGCATTTCAAGAGTGAATTGCGCCGAAATGGCTAGAGGTAGACCAAGACAACCTGCGTACGAAATTTTCAGCATTGAATGTAGATTTTAGGTGTCTTAAGTCCAGACCCTCTAGGCTCAAGGAGGCCTGCGCACGCGGGTGTCAAAGAGAGGTTTCCCTCTTAAAAGTGGTTCTTTATCCACTGTTGTTTTGTCTAGTGTGAAAATGGTTTCAGATAGGCACAGACATGCTGCTTAACATAACAAGCACTGGCGACAGGTTTTTTAGGATTGTCAACATTGATGACCTTGATTGACCTTGAACCTTAAAAATAAGGGGTTCAGGGTTCTAGTGATTTTCGGCTGTAAAACAGTGAATTGCGACGAAATGGATGGAGTAGACCAAGATTACCTGCGTACAGGAACTGCCATAGGCTCTCGTGCATCTCATGAGCATTAAGTCAGATTTCTTGTTTGTGTTCATGATACTGTGGCTACTTGCGGACAGTGCTTTGCCTTGAGCAAGGCTTAACACTGTTGTTATCATCACAGTCTGACTATTATACTTTGTTCTTGTATGACAGCCTGCAAGAGCTGCAAGACAGCGGGCTGCAACCGACATGGCAGTTGCCTCGCAGTATTCACACTACGCCGAGCCTACGATTGCAACGTCACTCAAGGATCATCCGAAGCCGCAACCAAAGCCTTCCAAACGACAACCATTCTATACCACATTGGCCATTCACAGACGTCCACGGTCACCGAACAATTTTTGCCACAAATTCCCGATGAGAATTAATAGCCGGCCGTTGCCCATCCGAACATCCGTGAGTGATGACGAAGCCGATAGGTCATTGAAGAGACCAGAACTTGGGCCGGGAAGGCTGAGTTATAGCGATGATGAACAGTCAATAGGCCAGCAGTCTGCACATAGACATGCCTCACGTTGTGCTCGATGCTTGAGGAGGCAGCAGACTTCATCATCGCAGAGCGCCACGGAGTCTGCTGTGAGGCTGGCTCTGACCCAGTCCCGCAGTGTTCCAGTACAACGTGAAGGTTCACCACGGCCAGGACGTCATGATGGATGCTATGCATGTGGGTCGTCTGCTGCATTGAGGTAATTTTGTGAACACTTAACCTGATATTTTCGGTGGATATTTTCCGGTGAACCTGGCACTGTTTATGATGCTGTAGTTGTGGCCAAAATATTAAGAGAATGCACCCGGCATTTATTTCTGGCTATCTAGTCGGCAGAGCCTCCAAACTGGGGCATTGCACTAACAGGCTGTGGTGCATAACAACATGCCCAGAGTTGTTACTTGATAGTGGAATGGCCGCGAGTTGAACCTGCAACCTTGTGATCATTCGGTCACACGTGCTAAACATTTGACTATCCAGCCATTAAAGCCACATCATTAACTTTGCAAATGGCAAATAAATGCCAAGCGTAGAGTTAGGCATCTGGTTTGTGCTAGGATAGTATTTGTAGGCTGCTGTTGCAATCGTTTTTTTTGTATTTTATGTGGCTTGACATTTTACGCTGCACAATTTTTTTAATTTTTACATACTTGTCATTTTTGTATGTGTGAAAACATTGTAAAAAGTGTAGTAGATTTTACTGTTTGGCTGAATAAGAATAATTGATGATATTATTTGGCCGAGTACGAAGAGAATATGAATAGTTGATGCAAGTTGAAGCATGTGGCACAATGCCCTGGGTTTATCGCGGTGCAGTGAAAAAATTTTCAAATCGGACATTTTGTAATTTGTAGTGTCTATGTTAAACGAATGCTACTACTAACAAAGATTACTGACACTAACGAACCACAACAGTGGTTCGCAACAGACTTTTTGACAGTGAGCAAACTAAATGGTTCAGAGAATGCCACAAAGCATCACGTGTGGGTGTTATGCTGCTGAGTCAGCAATAGTACCATCTAAGGCTAAATGCAGAAACAACGAGCAGTGATGGTACAGTGCTTATTATTCATATTCAGCCTGTTTTCGGCATTACTATTTGTCCGAATACGAATACACTATTCGGCATACTATTCGGACCGAATAAAATACGAGTAAAATATTTGGTACAGTCCTATTTGAAATACTTGATCTGCTGATGGTACAGTGCATGTCATGTGCTGCTTGATGTTAGAAATGAGTCCAGTGCTGATGCATTTGAGCGAAATCAACGGATTGAAAGATACTTTAGAAGAAATGTTGAACCAGTGTTAGTCCAGGCTCAGGTGTGATTGCAGTGTCTCTCTGTTTTTTTTTGTAATCAGTCGTAGGTTTATTATCACTTTGTGAATTGCTATAGATGAAGATTTGGAAAACTGGTAAAACATGCACGTGCATATGCAATGTTTCTAATGGCCATTTTTCATTTAAATCCAGGATGGCCAGTTTTTTCCCGATGATTTTCAGTGTCACTGATTCTGTCTTGAGAAGCAGGCTAGTGTCAGTATCAGAGCATAATCTGTTGCTGCTTTTGTCTGCGTTTGCCTGGCCTGCTTTATCTAGACATGCACTACATTAAGCCAGTTGTGTTACTACTTTTTAAATGCTGATTGTGCTATTTTTGTTATTTACACTTATGTGTATCTGTATTTTGAGTTTTTGAAAATCAGGACTCAGAAAGTTCTGAAAATGGACATAGGTGCTGAAAAAGTCATAATTTGGCTAGTTTCTCTCAGAAAATCCAAGTAGTTGAGTCTTTGGATTTATACCATAGTTTAGTTGAACTTTGGTTTGAGTACATACTTTAGCGTTCAGCTTTGGCTTTGGCTTAGCGAAAGTCTGTCGCCCAATGTATGATGCAAACGCAAACGTTAGAAAACAAGTGGAAAAATATCTTAGATAGGAACGGAATTCTAGCATTGTTAGATGAATTGTGAAGGCAACTTCTTATGCCGTAAAAGTAAACCTGATGAATACTGTATGCAACAGAGGTCGTTGGATGCTGGAGTAGTGACTGACATGTTGATGAATGAACTCGTGGGAGATACAGCAGCTGAGCTGCATCGCCAGCAGACTGAAAACATTGTTGACAGACACTCGGCTTTTCTGCGCGATGCTCCGTCGGTTGAAACGCTGCTTCATCGACTGCATGTCATCGAGGTATTGTGGTTTACTGCATTTTCAGTTCGCCCGGAAACGTTAATTTTCGGAGCGGACTTATGTTTTACTGCACGTGTCTTTTTTTATTATTTCGCCAAGGTATCCCCGAACTGCATCGGTCAATAAGCACAAAATTTTGCACGATGATTAGAACTAGGCCGAAGTTTATAATGCCGGTCCAGAATTATGGGGGCCCTTCCCAAAAAAATTTAGGATCCACAAACATGCAAAAATTGGTGCGATTTTGGATGACTTTAAACTTTGACGGCAAATATCTTTGGAACAGATTCAAGATATTCAAAATCGGACAAGTACCTGATTGACACGATTCCTCTCGCATTTGGTGAAAAAAGCCCAGTGAACCTTGGTCCAGTAACCATTGAGATCTGATGGTCAAATTGTACCCAATTGAAGCGTTTTTTTTAAAACCATATTTTAGCCATAAGGGGTGCTGCACATTCACATTTTAATACACACTAAAAAATGACCAAATCTTGCTAGCGCAGCCCCCACCGGGGACTGGGGTTTCCCTTACAATTTTTTTTCAATCTGGGGTCAAAAATTGGCTTAAAATTCAGTGTATTAGTCGCAAGAATCGGGAGCCAGGAGGAGTAGCCTTATGAAACTTTGCCACGTGACGTGCTGCTAGGTAGGAGTAATAACGCTGGTACAACTTTTTTGGGAGCACCAGGCCCTTAAAATTTAGGATGGCAAAAACGTCCAAAAATTGGTGCAATTTGCAACAGCTTTCGACTTGGGCCATGAATATCTCTGAAACGGATAGAGATATCGACAAGCGGTAAATGGCATTATCAACTACAATCCCTCCCGCTTTGAACAAAAAAGTTGGTTGAACTTTGGTCCGCTGAAACCAGAGATTACGCGACTAATGTTTACCCATCCTAAGTCGTCAGTGCGCATTCTGCGTAATGCATTTGACTTCAGGCCATGTAACTTTGCTAACGGGGAAATTTTCACCCTTTGAATTTTTCCCCCAATCAGACTTTCGGCACTGGGTGGACTTAGTTGGGCTTTGCCCCAAATTTCTAGCACTTATTTGTTTTTTTAGCTATTCTCATTTCAGTGATGTAGTTCTCAGACTCATCGGTGACTCAGAACCACTGTAGGATTTGAAAGTCTATACCATACAAATTTTTTGTATTTCAGCTTAGAGATATGGCAAATGATTTTCACAGTTTTTTTGATAATTTTTGAAGACAATCCTCTCTAGACTGTGAGATAGGGAAACTACTAACTAGTGTGACTAGTACATTTAAGGTTTTTATGGGTGGTATGCATTATGCACATTATAAATGGATGTTTTTCTTACAAACTAGGTTTGAGTTTGGTTAAATGGTAAAAATGGTTAAATGGTTAAATGTTCTTCATAGGAAACCCATCTCAGAGCTATGGTACATCACCTGCCATATGGGATCACACAGTGTTACCTGCCACCCGACACAGGTGAATGTGTCTTGCCTTAACCCCAGCCAGATAGGCCAGTACTCAATTTACATGCACCGGAGGGATGGAAGGCTGAGTTGATTTAGGCGGCTGGTTACATACTGAGATGGTTTACCTGCCCGTAGGCAACTGCTCTTCTAAGTACTAACCCGGCCTTGCGTAGAGTAACTTCATTGATCGGATGAAACGCGTTACCGCTATGCCACACCACCAGCCCGGTTGGTTGATGAAAAGTCTGTGTTTTTGTAGGAAGAACAGGATGCAATACGTCAGAGATGGACTGGTGTCATCTATGAAGACGAGTCTTCTCTCAGACCCAATGGTATGATCTCATAGTTGCATGTTTTGTTGACTTGGCAGTTGGCACAGTTGATTCACAATGACTTCTAGTGTGTGTTTGTGATTAATTTCAATGGTCAACTTCGATATTTATGCTGTTTTTCGGATAAACCTGCATTTGTTCGTACAATGTTACCAGTGAGTGGACACTGGACCCGAGCATTATGTTAATCTTTTACCTTTTTTTTCTTTGATTGCACAAGTAATAATCTGATGCTTGGATGCTCTACTGCTTATCACCTCTGGTACTTGATCGTTTTGCTACCGTTGGAAGTAAATATTGAATACTCTTTATGTTACAGTCAGCTACATATATAAAGAAAAAACTTGTGTGGTGAACATTTAGTTTCAGGTTTTTTGTTGTTGTTTTGTGTGATTTTATGTGTATTTTGGATGTGCTGCTTGTGTAATAAACGATTAATTGTGAAATCTGACTTACCATTGTAAAAACGTCTGCTAAAAATGGCCGATTAAACATAAAATTGGCTATGTTCTAAAGGGCACTGCATAAAACAAAAACTGGCATCAAGAATGAACAACAAAGAAATAATTTTCAAGTAAGTATGTATGGTAATGCTGATGTTAATCCGATGCAGGTTCGAGCCATTTCCAGCGATGCAGGAATGGGGATGGTGATACGGCGGTGGTCGGGAACGAAATATTGTTCACGAAAGTCGCTGGAAAAGGTCAGTTTGTGGGTTCAGCAGACAAACTGGGCGCCGATGAGATGGTTTCTGCCACGAATGATGAGCCTCGGCACAAGCGTGGTGGTGTTAGATTACAGTTAAGTCATGAGGCTGTGGACGTCATTGAGAGCAACGTTGCACGATACAAGGAATTCCTGCAGAAACATTCTCATCACACCGACAGCAGATTCAACCCTTGGACAGCCGTTGAACAGTAAGTGCACCGGACACCGCTGGATAAACTTCAGTTTTTGGATAAAGTTTTTTGGTTTCTCAGTTTTTCTGCATAGAAAGAAGACAAGGCACAAAAAATATAACTCAGGGAGAATATCATATTCACTATTCTCCAGTCCTGGTTCTTTGCTTTTGTTGAGTCGATGATGCAGTGTGACATAATGTCATAACTCAGAAATCATGATCAAAATATAAATTATGAAGTATAAAAAATGGCTTGTCATATGCCTTGTGCAACCTAAAAGTTTTGTCTTGTGGTTTTTAGCCATATTTTATTTTAAAAACTTGAAGATCCTAGGTTTTTTCAAACCAATTTTTCAGCTCTGGAACTTTATCAGAACTGTTCTGAGAATAATTTTTTTCAGAGACTGGTGTTAATAGAATTCTGACAGAAATGAGAGAAGAAGTCAGACAGTGCCATCAGTTGTCAGTTGAAGCATGTTTGCTTTAGGATGTGCGATAATTGATTTTGGTAAATTTGTATGAATATGTGACCTGTTTGATACTAAGTCTATTAAACAGTCCTGGAGAGACATATAATCTGGCAGTGCATGCCTGAACTTTGCAAATGCACTGACATTTGGTTAATGTGTTCTGAAAATTTCACTCTTGTCGCAGTCATTTGTCATTTATAGAAACACCAAAGACATGCAGTAACAAAAAACTAGCAAAATTTTGAGAATCACGATAATCTGATTTTAACTGCGTCAGCTTCATTCACAAAACAGTTGCTTAGAACATAGGCAAATGTATGCCATTAAACATAATTTTTTTTTATATTTTTTTTAGCTATCTTTACTTATTTCTGTGATTCATCCGCTGTTATTTTATGGTAATGACGTGATTTGGTTGATTTGTTTGACAGCCTTGCTGATGATATACTGGAAGGCTGTGTGAACGATGTAATCAAAGAACTGGAAAAGATTAACAGTGACATCGTTGATCACATCTACAATTCGGAATTTTCAATTGTCCCGTGACTTTGACGTTTTTTATTACTAGTCTATATATTTATTCAGCATTAGCTGTTGTCAGTTGCATTTGACGGATAGGGCAGGAAGTGGCAGTTTTCTGACAGACGTCTGCACATATTTGACACAAGAAATTATCAGTGCTCAAAATTTCAGTGTTGCTCTTAAATCTTTCAAAAATGGTTCATTTCCCTTTTTCTAGTTTTAATAGAAAGTTTTCTGATAAAAAAAAATTCATTAAAGTAGAAAATTTATGGGGGTGTGGAGCAATTGCCCCCCCCCCTTTTCCTCATGTCTAGCTTTAAGCATGTTTGAGGTGTTTGGTCAAACAGGGCTGCCGATTTTAGGGAGCCACTATTTTTGACGCTAAATATTCTGTACGAATTAACTTGCCTATTTGAACGACTGCTGCAACCATATGATGTGTTTTCCGTGGATTACTGTACTCTATTCCGACAAGCGCTATTCCGACAGCCTCTGCAGGACATGGCAGGGCAGTCTGTGCTGTCCGAATAGCGACAGCCAAGCAACTGACGATGACCTCAGCTGTAGCTTTACGTATCACCAGTCGACCAACTAGCTCCTCAGGTTTACTAAGTAGACCGTCACGGGCAGCCGTTGGCAATTTTTGTCTTGGCAATTTTTGTCGTTGCGTGCACTACGTCAGACTTATCTATATTCTACCCTAATTTATGGTGTGCATTATTGTCACATAAATCTTTGAAAAATGCTAACCCTAACCCAATCCCTAACCCTAGTCTTAACCATAACTCTATTAAAGCGAAAACCGTAATTTTAATATTAAGCACAAAATTGTACTGCATTACACGTAAAATTGTTGCTCACTGGTGAAAGCGAATGTAAAGCGTAATGATGCGACGTGAATTTTAGTTGAAATAGCATTTGTCGGAATAGAGTCTGTTGGAATAGAGTCTACCTCCCTTTTCCGAGCATACAGTACAACCAAATGCAACTGTGATTGGGGCTCTGCCCCGAACACTGCAGGGGTGCACTTACAGCACTTTCTGAGACTCCATAGCTGCTTTTAAGAAGGCAGTTTTAAGCCACACCTTCGAGTCGGGGTGTACCCATGACTAGGGACCAACCGAATTCACGGGAAAAATGCATGATTTCACGGCAGAATTTTAAAAATGTGTCAAATGTCACGGAAAATTCACGGAAAGAGTTTCGGAAATTCACGGGCCACACAGACGTTATTTCGAGGTGCTGTGTTAATGCAAACGAAAAAATTTCAGAACAACGAATATTTACTAC
>Ga0209367_1003397_pt1 | contig 21657 bp, 17 predicted proteins | sample WorMetLIZISLAND2_FD_187412 | JGI IMG/M metagenome (GOLD analysis project Ga0209367, IMG submission 187412) | Marine gutless worms symbiont microbial communities from Max Planck institute for Marine Microbiology, Germany - Olavius geniculatus... ...
GCTCGTTGGCGATCTTGCGGCGTACAAGGGCGGCCGGGTTGCGAGCGTGAGTAACGTAGTTACGACGACTGACAATCAGCAGAGAAATCGACGAACAGTCGAGACGGTATCGACTCCAGTTCACGGCAAAACTAGTCAGGACGAATCTGCGCAACGAAATGTTGCATTAGTCAATCAGTTTAATTCAGTTGTTCACAAAATGTTTCCGGATCGTCGTAAGTCGACATTATTATAAAGCTAAGTATCAGCTCTTTACAACGACTTGAAATATCCACTCATTATTATTTGGCTGTACGTTAACTAGCAATCCGCCCGCCGCTGTACATTTTGACTCGGGGGTACAGTAGAATACCGGTAAACCTTCCGGTCAACAACTAAGGGGTGAAATCCACAGACATCTATATGAAACTAAAGAAGAAAATTACAGCTCTATGGCAGTGACATCACTGCTGTCCTAACTTTTCAACGCGTTCCTTGTGACATTTTATCATTGGCGTTTGTGACGCTTTCAGACCAAACTCCGCTATTTCGATCTGTTGATTATTGTCTTTTATTGACCTGTCTGACAAGTCTTGCAACCATTAAGCGTTGCAAAACATCAACAAGCTATGATGTGGATGTACATGCAACCTTCTGAACTGTTCGATGAGCGGCAGTCGCAGTGCGTAGTGCTGTTCTAGAGGTCCCCTGTGTCCGGGTATCGACCAGACCAGATCAGTCAACTCTTGCAGTGGTTCAACGTTGTCACCCAGCCGCCATACTCCGCCTGTACACGCCCAGTGCAAGCTGAATGTCAACGTTCTGCTTCAAACTTTTCATACAATTTCACGCATTTACAAATAGCTCAAACGTGCTTTCTAAAAGTTTTGTTGAGCTTGCAAGTGCTAGGGCTGCACAAAAATACAAGAAACCCAGCTGTTGCTAGAATGATCCGACCATACAGCCTATATGTCCGACGGCAAACGTCCGACTTCCGGTCGCAAAGAGAGCGATTTCTCAGAGATGACTACTAATACATGCTAATGCTACTATCGAACGTTACAGTCAACGCTAGAATACGGTAATTCAGCAGACGTGAATGATAAATGCAGGCAGCAACTTTGCGTTGAAAATTGCTGTCAAAAAACCGCTGGAGATAGCGACATGGTTACTACAGTGTATTGACAGCCTATAGCACGTCATCGCTCTATTCAACGGTACCATCGCCAACCCTTACGACGTACCGTTTGGCCACAATACATGCGTTACAGACAGACAGAAGACAGACACAACCTTGTGCCATAGGCGTGACCATGAGTACGGTCGGCCAAAAAACAACAGACACATTGACACGTCATCAAAGAAAACGTGTCAATAGTTTGTCGTGTAACTGGTGTCCTGTCTGTTGGAGCTAAGCGTGTGGTCCACACAACAAATGCCATGCATCTGCAAAACATGAAATTTTTCGGCATACTTACATTCAATTTAATACAAAACACATGTGTGTAGTCCATGTAACAATTCTTTGTCTTAAAAATTCGAAACAATAAAAAATTGGTCAGCATTCAGTTTCCGAGCGGATTTGTCCGGACGGCAACGATATTCCGATTGCTTTGAAGTTCAAAGCGACTGCAGTTTTCACATATTTCAGTAGCTTAGGCGGGGACAGCTCGATAATCCGAAGGTTCGAAGGTCGTAAGTTTTACGGTTCTTTCGTATGCATTTTTACAGACTCAATCTCCACACTCCCTCTCAAATATGGGTTAGAGTTAGGGCAAGGGCCAGGGTACGCAAGGTAAGTGAAAATTTTAGGTCCGGTGCACAACTCTAACTCTAACCCAAACCCTAAACATAACCCTAACCGTAACCCTAAAATAACCGTCCGGTGCGGTTTTTCGTCGGACGAAATAGGCCTATTCATGTTGCAGTATGAACCTTCGGACTGTGGAACCTTCGAACTATCAAATCTTCGGATTATAGACACACAACCTGGTAGGCTACCTCATATGCAGATTGTCGGTGGATGCAATTCACTCTTAAAATGTGCATCTCTGCCCGAAATCACGAAAAATTCACTAAAACCCTTTATTTTGGGGGGTTCAAAGTCATTCAAGGTCATCGATGTTGACATTTCTAAGAAGCTCGTCACTAGTGCTTGCTATGATAAGCAGCATGTCTGTGTCTATCTGCAACCATTCTCACGCTAGACGCGCCAATACCGGTAAAATAACGTAATTTTGGAGGGGGCGCCGCTCTTTCGCCCCCTCGTTCGTGGGGACCCCCTTGACCTAAAGGCATGAAATTTTGTCTTGAAATACTAGAGACGAGGAAAAACCTAGAGAAAACCCGAAGTCTCTATTTCACCTTGGCTTGGAACGGTAGGCCTACCGGGACGTGACACCAGGACGGACGGACGGACAGACAGAAATACCGTAGCTAATACGCGTTATATGCTAGCTCTCCTCTCGCGCGTAAAAACGAATCAACCTCTGAAGAGGACGTGCCAGGCGTGGTCGAGCGGTCCCGCTGGATGAGAGTCGATCAGCAGAACGCCGACTGCAGCCGGCGGAGTAACGTTGAAGAAGCTGGTCAGCAGAAACACGTTGTACCAGTCGGACATCGTGTGATACAAGTTGGCGTATTCGCTGCGTGTTAATGCTACGGTGAGCCAATCCGACGTTCCGCTTGGATCCAGATCTGTTGCCGTACTCGTCTGAAACCGTTTTAGTTGCAGTGTCACTGAAGTATCATAGGGGACAGGCTAAACTTAAGAAGTAGCTGCTACAGCCTACAGCCAATAGACCGCGGAACCACGGAGGCAAAGGGACCACGTGCCTCTCCCTCACTTTTTCGAGTGAGGCAGCACGCAATGTTGTTTGCCATTTTTCATAAGTAAACAATTATTAATAGTGTTGATCTTTTTGCTTTGCTTGAAAGTGCAAATACGACAGCAGAATTCAGAATGCAAAAACAGGCCAAAGTCTGCCAAACTCTTACTTACTTACTTACCACTTCAGCTTTGGGAGCTCTGCCCTTAACTCTTCCTAACGCTCCCTTCACCAGGTCGCTGCGGAAAAATTTAATTCAAGGTTAAAAAGTACAGCAGGTTGTGCCTCATCTGGAGCGTAGGCGGTGTGTTCGTCTCCACGACAGGGAGACGAGCACACTGCCTACGCTCCCGGACATGACCATTGAGACCCGTGGATGGATAGACCACTGAGTTCGTGACACATGGCCAGTGCAACGCCAGACCTACGCTTGCCTTCCCAGCCGCAGAGCATTTGGCCGGTATCAAGTTATACTGCTTGGTGAACAGAGGCATATGTGTGTGAACAACTTGCCCAGGGTTGTTACCTGGCAGTACTCCGGCCGAGAGTCGAACCAACAACTTTGCAATCATTAGTCCTGTCCGACATGCTGCCGTTACGTCACGCATTAAGTTAATCAATAGTGACTATAGCTTGTTAATACAGATAGGTCGACCGCGGGTTCGATGCGAGTGGCGCTCATCCAGTCGTTGAGATAGTTGCCCTTGTGGAACGCTGCGGCAAACGGTGGACGCGTTGAGTTCTTTTCGGTGCATTCGTGGAGCGTGAAGAAGCCGGGACTGAGTCGGTAGAGTTCGTCGGTCTCCGGCTGACGCAGGACAGAGTTGAGCGGCTCTCCACCGCGGCGCGTTGAAGTCGCCAGTCGCCGGTCAACATCGACTCGACCGCGCAGACGGGCAAACTGCCGGCCGTAGATCGTCAAGCGACCGTCACACCAACTGCTCTGATCGCTCGCCCAGCTACACACACACGACATAGTCAACATTCATTCATTCACACTATCAAACGACTTTATTGTCCTGATAGTCCGCAATACGACTCTTGCCCATCCGTCTGTTCGTCTGTCCGTGCAGATACCTCTTCCAAGTCAAAAAAAACAAAACGCAGTAAAACCGACATTGGCGTAAATCTTGACTAAAAGATAGAGACTGTATGCTTTCTAACCATGATGTAAACATTCTCAGGGCAGAAGTAACCGGCTCGGCTCTACGACATTCAGCAGCGCAGACGTGCAAACAACAGATTATCAGTGTTTCACACGATTTTCCTGTTGAAATAAAAGTACAATTTTTATGCAAAAGTTAAAGACAAAAACACTGCTGTCACCGGAAAAAGATCGTTGGCAACGCGAAAAGGTTATGATCAGCCGAGACAAAACGATCCGTGTGGATGTTTCGGTAGTTCAGGACGTAGACGAAGAATACGACGGAGAATAGCGTGCAAAGCGTCAGGCGGCGCTGTAAGCTGATCGACGCGGTTGATCGCGGGCAGCGATGTGAGATCGTCGTCAGAGACCAGCTGCTCGCTAAAGACGTCCTGTGACATCGTCGTCTGCCGCCAGCGAGTTCCAGCCTGCACGCATGCACGGCGACTGTTGCGTCGCTCTGCGATGCATGCTAACAAGGACTTAGATGCCAAGGACCAAAATTAAGACTGCTGTCAGAAACCAAGGACGAAAACACAAGTACTTTACTTTGGTCACAGGCTTTTCCCTATAAGGATTATTGATGATCAAGGACAGAACTAATATTACTGCCTAGGCCTAGTGTTCGACTTCTATGACAGCAATATCACGGCACAAGCTCCATTCAGTTTGCTTCCTTTAAACGTTTTATCAAAATTAGGCCTAATCATTGTGCCAAAGATAAACGAAAGTTAAGTTCGATTAACTGCGTGCTATACAAAAAGCCTACTGTAGGCCTCTGGCCTATGTCTTAAACAGAGGTTGAACACATGCGCTAATGAGCGAGCAATGTAAACATGTAAATTAATATTTAACAAGTGCTGTATATAATATAACGTGTAATATTCATTACCTTATAAAAAGAAAAAGCACAAAGATCAAATAGAAAGTCTTGCTTAATCACAGCAGACCTAAATGCACTTTACTCTGTATTGCAGACAATAATGTCTGACGAACAACATTTTGTATTATGTTGTCACGCAATCTTATACAAAAAGCCGAGACTCTTAGACAAAATAGGCCGGCTAGCTTGCAGTAAAAATATAATGCAGAGAAAAATAATACCAAAAAGATCGTTAGCGCTGTTAACGGTTAGTTAGTTACCAGTTCATAGTGTAGACCCTTACTCAACGCGCTGTTACGAGACCGTGCAAGTACGGTACTGAAACTGAAACTTTTCTGCTGAATGTTAGTTCTATAATTCTTACGTTCATCGTGCAGCACATTTTGCTTTACATTTTCTATATAGTTAAACGCCTACGTATTGCTGTATTCAACGCACAGGCTGAGGCTTGATGCATGCTAATTAGTAATTACAGGTGGCCTATAGTGGTCTATAGTGGTGCGCTTCGCAACAGGCTGTTGTGATTTTTCCCGCGAGGCAACTGAAAGCGTTCTCATCAATGCGAAACAACGCGCGATATTAATTATGTATCTTATTTCAAGTTATTCGACGTTAGAGGTCGTCTCAGTCTCGATATGACTTGACAATGGCGAGTCGTCACTCGACAGCAGCTCTCTCGTTTACGATTTTTGTCCTGTCTTATGTTAGTTATTTCACGGAGCTAAATTTTACTTCCTAGAGTCGTGGATTATATCCACGTGCTGACGTATCGGTCTCGGATAAATCAGGTTCTGACTTCCAGTCATTACGCCTCGTGCAGCGATCTTGGCGTTTGCTTTAATCTGTCGCGAAGTACAATATGGCTGTACCGATCGTAACATCGATATATCATCGCGCGTGATGAAGAGCCCGCAGAGGATATTGGTGCTGGGTGGGTCTGGTTGCGTGCGGGTCATTTAATCAGGGGAACAAAGAATTTATCAGAAGCCATACTTCACAGGCACCGACATTGATAGATAGTCTACGTACATCATCATCAGAAGTTCTGAACCGATGAGCTATCGATCGGCGATGCAATGATATAAGGCATGCACTTGGTCACTTCGGTAATTCGATGATTTTTCTGTGATGACTGTGCCGAACTTATTTCACTAATTTATTTCATTTATCGTCTTCTGTTCATCACGCCACTAACTCATTTGTCCTCGTCATATGTCGCACCACGCAGTGATTCCTACCATTTATTAAACTCAGCCTACATTATTATGAGGCCGTCCACTTATAATTTGTTGCGAACTTCTAATTTTAATCATAACTCTTAGCATTTGACTTTTTAAAGCAGAAAAATGACACACCGATCACTTTTCCACGATAAACGTTTACTCCAGTTTTGATATTTCAATTTTTGTTTTCAAGTTGGGCGCATACATGTACGGGACAGATGGACGGACGGACGGACTAGCAAGACCCGTCTTGCAGCCTATTAATGCGGCCGCGCAATAAGCCGCGGTGGAAAATCGTAATGCTTAACCAAACACGAGTTGTGGGAGTTAGTATTTTATTTATCATTTTTGTCCCAAACATACTTTTTTCTTTCTTGTAGGCCTACTTGTCGTTATTATCGTCGTCGTCATCGATCACCAACATGCTGTTGTAAATGCACGTGAGCGTCGTAAACGTAAAAAATAGGCCTAGCCTACTTACCGTACACATCGTATTATGATTTAAAAATAGGTAAAGTCCAGAACTTGCTATAACGCTTTTTACATGAGACGAACTCATGGCTAGAAGCGCTTTGGCAATCTCGGCAGTGGCAGCTGACTGGCATGAGCTAATGATACCGCAGCACACTATGCGGCCATCCATTGCCTGCGTTATCGAACAATTGGACCCACGGTTTGCAGCTAGCAGACATACCAACGCCCCAATCAGCCACACTAGGCCTTCACTCCGTAGCCAGCAAGCTATTACTCATTGCCCATTCGACGAAGTGTAGGAGGCTGAGTTGGCCTATACGGTATTTACACTACTTTTGAATCTGTCTGAGCTTTGCATAACATTTTAAAACAAGTTTACATAAACAAAGTTAACACAAGTTTAAAATTACCTATCTGTTTGCCACAGACGGCCTCGTAATTATAAGCGTACTAAGTATTGCGCAACAACATTGCAACTTGTAAGTTGTAACCCGTCAATTTTCACATAGGTACCGGCAAGTTTTGTCAGGTTACAAAATTATCGGTTACAAATAATCTGCCATAAAAAGGTTTAAAATGCAGAAAAGATGACACAGCCTAGTGGTAGCGAGCACACATGGAATCTGTACTATCTATCTAGACTCGCTTCTGCGCTTGTATCAATACTAACAGCGCGGTACGCAATTGGGCCATTTTATAACAGCATCAGCAACAGCAGCAGCAGCAGTATCAATAGACGTTAATGAATGACAGTTCTGTCCGGTGTCTGCATCATTTACCTGTCTCACGCCGCAGGTACGAGGCACCGTATTTCGACTCCACAGCGATGGTTTAGTTTAAGCGGCATGCAAGACTTCGAGATTCGATTGAAATAATTATGTCGTCGGAAAAAACGACAAGTTGGATGGTCGACGTGACGACGACGAACCTGACCGAGAACGGCACATCACAGGGCAACAAAACGCTGACCGTCGGCGGAGAGGCAAATGCGATTCTAGCAGAAGAGACCATCAAAATCATCTACCTTGTCATCGGTGAGTTTGATGCGCGCCGTCAAGACTAGATGCGTACCAGAGCGACAGAAATGAAATAAAATAAAATGAAAACCACTCGCTCCAACTTTTATTTCATTCCAATTCAGTGCAGTTCATATTATGTCGCTCTGTATCTTTAGACTTTTCAAGTTTCACTGTTCGAGGTTTCTATATTACTGCATTATTATAAACAAACCCTCGTTGTACGGTTTTATTGTAGGCCTACTTTATGATGCGATTTTTCTAAGTGTGTGTTCTCTGGTGTTGAACAGCGAATTTTATTGAACGATTGTTCTACTGCATTATATCAGTGAAACAGATGGACAGAAAGCTGGGCACAACTTTGGACAGCAGCAAAAGTATTCCTAACACAGACACCGAAATATCACATTTCGCGCAGTTGCAACAGTCTGTTGTGTATTTTAGAGCAAGCAGTTAACAAAAGAAAGAGAATGCGGAATTCCAACATATAGTATTTTTTCTGACAAATATTTTAGAATTTTAACCGTGCTCGGTACATCGCGCACCATGGCTGTGGGTAAGCACTATGTTTGGTAATTAATTACACTTGCTGGAATTAATAATTAGTCGTTAAAATTTTCTAATGGCTACCAAAATTTTAATGTCTGTGTATTTTGCCATCTCGTATGTCGAGCCCAATTCCTGGTTACATTTTCGACAAAATTATCTCATCACTTGGTTATATTATTTGCGCAATTCTTTGCCGGATTATTGTTTCCCTGCTGTTCAGGTTTGTTCGGGTTCATGTCGAACTGTTACGTGGTGACGGTGATAGCGCTGTACAAGCCGATGCACAAACAGCTGACCAACATCTACATCACCAATCAGAGCGTCATCGACGCCACGGTGGCTATGTTTCTATTCTTCACGACGCTGTTTGAGGACGACAAGCGCAAGAGAACGCCCGGCTACGGATCGGATGAAGCCATCTGTCGTCTCTGGTACACAAAGGTTAGCAGCGCGTGGTAAAACCATTCAGCAGGTCCATGGTTTTAATGATGACCGTACGTATATACAGAGAAGCAGAAATGAAATAACATGACAGCCGATTCACGCGGCTTTCATTCCATGTCATTTCAGTTCAGTTTATTTTATTTTATTATTCCGCCCCGAAGCAATAGCTTGAGGAGCGGGCTTATGTTTTACTCGAAATGTTTTATTTATTCCAATCGCGAAATCTCCGAGATGCATCGGCCGATCGGCGTGAAATTTTGCACGGTGATCAGACCTAGGCCGAATTTTATGCCTTTCCAAAAAAATTTTTAGGGGAAGGCACCCCCCCCAAAAAAAAATTGGGGGGCCAAAAACATGCAAAATTTGGCCCAATTTCGGACGACTTTAAAATTCGCCGGCGAATATCTCGGGAACGGATGAAGATATTCAAAATCGGACAAGTATTAGTCTACCGCGATTTCTCCGGCGTTCAGCGAAAAAATCCGGTGAACATTGGTCTAGAAATTTCGGAGACCCAGATCGACTTTTTTGAAAAACTATATTTTGGCCCCTAAGGGGTGCTGCGTTTTTACACGCGCTAGATCATGACCAAGTCTTGCTAGTGCACTTCTCACCGGGGACATGGATCCCCCTTACAATTTTTCCAACGGGGCGTTCAAAATTGACTTAAAATTCAATGTATTAGGCGCAAAATCTTTGGAGCCGGGGGAGTAGCCTTATGAAACTTTACCGCGTGACGTGCCGCTCGGCAAGAATGATCAAGCAGGGACAGCTTTGAAAGGCACCGTCTCCTCAAAATTTGGGAGGGCAAAAAATGTCTAAAATTTAGTACTTTTTACGACAACTTTCGACTTTAACTGCAAATATTTCTGGACTGGATAGAAATATCGACAAGCGGTAAACGGCGTTATCAACTGCAATCTCTCCAGCGTTGAACAAAAAATGGTGAACTTTGGTTTACTAACACCTGATATCACGTGGCTAATGTCGGCAGTGCGCGTTCTGTGTATGCTAATGCATTTGACTTCAGGCCACGTGACTTTGCCACCGGGGGAATTTCACCTCCATGAATTTTTCCTCCAATTGGACTTAAAGCGCCGGGCGGACTCATGTTGGGCTTTGCTCCGAATTTTTAGTTTCATTTTATTTCTGTCGCGCTGTGCGCATTTTAAGACATCTCCCCCGAAGTCCCCATTCTGAAAGCTACACGTTTAACTTCTCGAGAGGACAGCGGCTGATTATCGGGCGAAGTGCATGGAGAGCGCAACGGTCCAACGCCGACTACGCGTTCTGATGACGATGATGATGACGACGATGATGATGATGTATACAGGGGCATCTAAACGAAGGGGAACAATGGCGCCCGTTGCGTGAAGTTGTGTCATAAAAAATGTTGGGGGGGAGAAAATAGTTTAAGGCCCGAAAATTCTACTTCACCTTCAAAACGGCATCGCCCCCTTTTGCACCAGTGTGTGATATTTGTGTGGGACAGAACAAAAACAGTTTTTGTTTATTAATTTATTATTGCCTAGTTATGTTCCACAGCAGCTGCTGTTTTGTCGTGCGTCTATCGTGTGTTTTGTTAAGATGCCACTGTGGGGGATGCTTGTATCATCGACGTACGGCATCGTCGCGCTTACCTTCGAACGATTCCTGGCTGTCGTCTACCCGATCTGGCACAAGACAAAGTTCAACAGAAGCAAGGCTTGTCTCTTGTTTATTCACCATAATAGTCACCTCCTCCAATGATTCGATAAGTGCTGACGCGTATGGTTTGGTTTAATAACTAAGGCTGCAATGAATTAAAATCGTATTATTTTTAACGGTTCAAGTACAGTTAGTTTTATGGGGTGTTTAAACGATCCAGCAAACGTTTAGCAAACTTCCAGCAAACGTCCAGCAAACGTTCAGCAATTCACGTGTATTTAGAATACATTTGCTGGAAGTTTGCTGGACGTTTGCTGGATCGTTTAAACAACCTATTACAGAAGGGGTTACAGGACATACAGAATTGTCAAGACAAAACAAGACATTTGGAACACGGTTGTTTAAAAGTTAATTTACAATTTTTGCATTATGGAATAACGTACAGATTTAGGCCTATTACCTCGCAATCCGCACATAATAATTTGTCTCGCGCGAGAAGGACAAGTTGACTGTGTGGATTGCGCGCTCATGATATGGTGCATTAGATGTTTTGCGTTCAAAGTAGGTTACTCCTATTAAAGATATTAAACAATAACAATAAATTTCAGCTAATGCTCACGAGACTCGCAAAAGCCTATAGCAGTTCCGGTTTAATAGTTTAGCTGAAAATTTCGGTGTTCACGCTAAGTTAATAACCAAATTATCTATCTGGATCGCATAACGATAGTTACGTGGCGCCACCTTGTGAATGATATAGACTTGTGTCACAGCCCGAAATCGCCAAAAAAATCCATAAAAACCCCTATTTTGGCGTTCAAGGTCATTCAAGGTCATTGAATTCGGTGCCAATCGAGAGCCAGTGTACGACTTCCCATTAGTGATTAATAATAGCCTAGGCCCTATCTCGCACCGTTACTGAGATACAGCGATTTATTAGCCATAGATCGCAAATTTTGCCCACCCCCTCTCATTTAGCGCCCTCGTTCGGAGTGACACTTTTCGAATTTATGAAAAAGCTTTACGGTTCCCGAAACTAGAGTCTTTCACGCAGCCGACGGTGAAGATTTGGTGATCCTATCTTGCACCGTTTTTGACTGATCTACCCGTGTGACGGACAGACGGACAGACAGACGGTCAGACAGACAGAATTGCGATGGCTAAGACGCGCTGAAAGCAGTGGCTGCTTTCGCGCGTAAAAATATAGCTTGTTATTAAACTAGGATTTTTTTTTGTTTCAGTAATAATAAAAATATTTTATGACGGCCAGGTTTTTAAAATATTTAAACCTCTCCCCCCCAAAAAAAAAACAAAAACACCGGTTGGTTTTTAAAAACCCAGGTTTTTTGCAACTCTGCGTACAACACAGTTGGTGATTCAAGTTGTTGGTTCGTTACAGGTAGCAGTGACTCTGGTGATAGTCTGGGTGATCGGGCCGGGCTTCAATATGGCCTACATGACGCCGTCGGCGAAGATCACTCAGACCGGCGACTGCACGGTCTACTCAGAGTGGCCGGACAAGACCACCCAGAAGGCGGTCGGGGTCTTCACGGTGTTTCTGCAGTTCATACTGCCGCTCATCATGCTCGCCTACGGCTACACCAGGATGGCGCTCGTGCTGCATAGACGTGTTGAGACGGCTGAGGCTCCTGCAGCAGGTTCAACACCGGCAGATATTTATAGGACAGTTTACTAGTCCGAAAAGACACTAGTCCGAACAGCGCGAGGGTTAAGAATACGGTTTGGGTTAAGGTTAGTGATAAGGCTAAGAATAGTGATCAGTGGCATTTTGGCTATGCCGGACCTTGGCTATAGTGGCCCTTGCATATGGCGGCCCGTAGCTATAGCGGAACGGAATCTGTCCAACGTCGGACTAGTGCCCCTTCAAACTATCGACAAGTCACCACATTTATTTATTAAGAACGAATTAGTTTCACTTGAATCTGGACGTATGTATTTTCCAGCTTATCACGAAGACGCCGTGGAAAAAAAAGAAAGTGAAGTGCCAGCGCGTGCTTTATCTGACCATTACCGATTTGTTTGCTTCACCATGTTTGGTAGGCTAGAACGTGGTAACGGTTGCGGAAACTGCAACATCTGAACATGACAGCTGCACTGCAGAGTGTATATTCTACGGCGTCGACTGCGTATCGCCCGGAGCGTCGCAAATTAACGCTGCAATTTAAAACAACATCACAAAGCACACTTTTTGAATGTTTCAACTAACTGTTTAAGGCCGCTTTGACTTCTCTACCGCTCGATGGCATAATTATGTTTAACACTGTGTCTCTGCGCATTATGATTATGTATGCGATGATGGTGATGACGCTTGTGTTGTAAGGCAAAGAGGCGAAGCGAAATGAGAGCATGGCCAGAGCACGCTCGAATGTCGTCAAGACGCTGGCAACGGTCGCTTTCTTCTTCATTTTTTGCTGGACATGGAACCAAACCTACTACCTGATGTTCTACGTTGACTAAGCTTAAGCGCTCATACCTGTGAATCTACCTAGATTACATAGACTATGCTACCTGATGTTCTACCTGGACTACCCGTTGATTGACTTCACAAGCGCGTTCTACAACTTCACCGTCATCATGGTGTTTCTCAACTGTTGCGTCAATCCAGTCATCTACAGCATCAAATACGAACAGGTGTCATCCTCAGCTTACTTATTTACTTTAATATAATCGCTCTGCATCACACTAACATCAAGTGGAAGAATTTGAATTGATAGACTTTTGTTCGCACGAACGGATAAAAATAGCGTACGTTTATCACCTTATCTTTTTTTTAAACCGCGTTGGGCGTTTTAACGAAAGATTTTTTATAATATCAGCATTTGTTTTCATTTTTAGTGAATGCAGAACGGCCAAATTGAAAATAAAAATAAACATGATTTAGAATAGGGGGAGCTAACTGCATAGCGTCTTTAAGTTATTGCAGTTTGTTTGTTTTGTGTATGACAAAAGGAAGGCTCGCTTGTTGCTGCTATAATATTCTCATTATCAATAATTTGTGTTCAGATCGAAGATAAAAGTTCGTGCTATTTTAGAACACAATGGACTCTATAATATTTGTAAGAAAAATTTGTTTGTGTGCGTAGGGGGCCTACGTAGGCCTATTTATAAATCAAAGTGTTTTGCATGCAAATGTCGGACAGTTTCAGCGTGGAGTGGCGACAATTTTCTGCCGCAAATGTATCCGTTCTGACGAAAACGGATCAGTTACAAACACCGGCTCCACGACAACATGAACGACATCTCTCTACTTGGCTTGCCGACTTTCCATTTAGTCTTTTCTACTACTGAATTTTTTTGGACACACTCGCATTGCTTTTTAGACCTAATTTAAAACGGCAGAGGGCATGTCTGAGATGAGTTGTGGATCTTCTGAATGTTCTGACTGTCGAGAAAGAACTGGAAAGTTTTGCTTCGATGACAGAAAAAGCGACATTTTAACAGTCGATCAGCTGGCGTTCTAGTATAGCAGTAGTGAGTGCTCGTGATTAAGCTATTATGTATTGTTCGTACTCTGTACAGCACTGTAGCAGTAAAGTGAACGACAACGATGGTCTGCAGGCTCTCGTACATACTTACTTACTTGCAAGCTTTTGTGTGTCACGTTGATGCTTTTTGCCATTCGTTCATCGGTTAATATTATCCTTGTTGAGGATTACCGACTACTGACTACTGACCACAATTTATTTATGTTTTTGTCTGTATTTCATTATTTTGTTCAGTTGTAACAAGTAGTTCTTTCTCGTTTGTGTATGGTGCGAAAAGCAATAGTTCTGTCATTTTTATGTACCTGTTCTAAGTTTCGAAAGCGGTCACGGCCTGTTAGCATTAGGAAAAAAGCAGTAAACAGTATGTCTTGTTACTAGAACTGTTGACATACTGATCTCGGTTAATGGAACCAGCCACTAGACCGACTTATGGTTCATGACGGGAGCGTAACGAAAAGAATCAATCAAACAAAGCACATTTGTATAGCGCCATATGTCGCGAACGAATTGGAGCCGCATGATGGTAAAAGGCCGACTATTAATGTTGCGAAAAACGTCAAGGCAAGGGGCTATCCTTGCCTCGCGATATTTGTGTACAAAATAGGCTACAGTTTTGTTTTATTTTTAGACAACATCCGCGAAACTTTTCTGTAATTGTTCGTGATCACTAAAAATTTGACATTGATTTTGGCGTTTTTCAACAGTCAAAATCTCGAACCCCCAGGTTGAAAAAGGCCTGTGCACGCGGGCTTGAAAAACGGTAACCCCGTAAAAATTGTTATGCTATCACTGTTGGCTCGCCTAGTGTGAAAATGGTTGCAGAAAGACATAAATTTGGTGCACACCGTAAGAACTCCTGGTGGGCTTTTAAGGGGAGATTGAAGTGATTTGTTTGATGTTCTCGGCTTCCGAGCACATTTTGAGAGTGAATTGCGACGAAATGGCTGAAGATAAACCAAGAAGATCTAACGGATCAAAGGACTCCTCGGAGAACGTCACTGGCGGCTCGAGCACGTCGTCGGCGACTCGATCACGGTCGTCACACTCCAAACAAATCTTCCTTGCCTCGGCGCGTCGTCAGCTCCGAGCTCTAAGCTTACAGCCCAGACAACGGACACTCATAATGCACTCACACTGACTATATAAGTAAAACTAGACAAAACAAAACACACATTTAGGATCAATTAGTTTGCCGAAAAGTGCAAAAATAACACATAATTAACCAAAATTACCAACATATACTAAATCAAGGAATATAACCCTATGCCAATCATCAGCAGATCGTCGGGCGGTTATAACAACACCGTACTCGAAATACACAATGACACAAAAAAGTACAATAACACGATGAATAATCTTACCACTCCCAAGTGGCTGTAAAAATATGAATCGACGAAGAGTAACACGGAATCGCCCAAGCTGGCGTCAAACGATCGGCACAGAGGGGCCTTCTATCAGGAACTCTACTCTGGCCCGTCAAAACTTGCTTTCACAACACAGCGAACCTGTCTCATCGACAGAATAACTCAGAATTCCACCCAAACTCGAACACAGGCAGCAGCAGGGTTTCAGCTCACAGCTAATTGGGCGCACTTGCGTCGTTAAGGTGATGTGGTCACACGTAACGGGTGACAACAGATAATATAAACAATAAGGCCTAGTTACACCGGAACTGTATCAAACAATTCGAGCGGCCACAAAGTAGACCTGCCGCGTTATAATAACGAACAGGTGCATAAAATAAAGTGACCACGCGGCAAAATTAATTCAAAACTCTCATAAAATAACTTTTCTTAATTACGAGTGCTATATATCTACGACAGTAAAGGCATAGGCCGACCGCTACAGCTTTGATCAGGAAGTCAGTTCTGCTAGCGCTTCACTTCTAACGGTTTACATCTACAGGTAAAGCCCATAATTCTATTACGCAGACTTTCACCGAAACTTCTCCGCGGGAAAGTTTCGGTGAAAGTCGCTGACGCGAACCACGAAAATCGCAGACCCAGATCATAAAATTCATTGGGCAAGTATGTAAACCTAATACGACAAATAACATCAAATGAAGAAGGCTTTAGACTATGTTAGTGATTACCAACTAAAGTCAGCTTGTAAAGACGCCATATGCATAGCCCCATCTAAAGTTACCAAGATGATTTTTGCTGTTTTAGAGGACTGATATCATCACATTGTCCTTACACACATTTGTAAACTGGTAAGTTTTTTTTACATATATGATGGCTGTTTTATTGCCAAAAGTCGGGAAATGAGCCTGACGCATGTAAAAAGCGCTAGGGCAGGATCCCTATCTTTACCTTTTACCTTTCTAAGGTAGAACAGTATACCTCCGGTCGGGTACAGAACGTTTTATGTGTCTACTACTGCTGCTGCTCCTACTACGCTGCTGCTCGTTATATCTGGAAATCAGGGTTACCCGTGGTTGACTTCGACTGACGTCATCTAATTGCCAAACCCTCAACCCGCACCTTCGTCAGATGCAAGGATCTTGGTGATATTTGTTGCACAAGCCGAGGTATAGCCCATTTTGTCTTAAATTTTGTTGCCATGGCAACAAGGATCGGTCGGGGTAAAATTCAGTTTAGCAGCATTTGATGGTCCATTTCCAAAAACTCCCCCACAGATGCAAAAAATCTCACAGATATCTCTTACACAAGTCGAGTTATAGCCAATTCTGTCCCAAATTTTGTTGTCATGGCAACGGGGGTCAGTCAGGGAAAAACGCAATTGGCAGCGTTCACTGTAATGCTAAGCACTGTGCTATGCTCCGCCCTCAACAGTATAGTCTCCGCCTCTCACTCACAGTGACCACGAACATATCCTCCACCTCGTCTCGCGGACATGAATTGCAACCCTACGGACATGAAAGATAGACAGGAGTCGTCACATTACCTTCGTGACTACTAGGGAATTTCATCATGTGACGTCACGTGGTCGTCCAAGGTGAGCTAGGCCCTTGCTTTTGTAAGCCTAGGCTTATTGTAAGCGGCACACACGGCGCACTGACTATATGGTCTATCAGCTGTAGGAGACGTGACAACACACAACGCGTCTATCTCTCTGCACTGTCTGCAGCGCGCCACTGATCGTCACGGTTAGTTTGCATTATTTCCTTTTTACCCGCGCCAATGGTCTGTCTGCCCGTCTGTCTGACCGTGAAGTTAATGTGGCTTACTCTGATCATATAGGCCTAAGTTGGGTTATTCGAATTTTATTATGCAGTTATTTCGCCAATTATATAATATCTACACAACTAATTAGAAATAACTTCAGCAATCTTGTGCAAAAGCGCATTCTCAAATTTGAAACAGAACAACAATTGGTGACTTTGAACCAATAAGTCGCTGTATCGCAGAAACGCGTGAGTAAAAATCTTTGGTTGTTATTGATCATTATGAGGACGTTGCATAAGCTCATTTAGGCTTAATTTACACAAAATCATCGGTCTTTGATGACCTTAAAGGGTCATTACGCATTGCACTATGCCAATCATGTTTCAGAGGTTAGGCCTACTACAAAAATTTGAAAGAGCAGAAATGAGACCATGGACTCTGCTTTCAGAGGGTATAAGGTTCGTGCGGATACTCGGACACGGGAGCTCCATGGCGAGGGACCTCAAACGACAGGACGGTAGAATCAGAATACACAGAAAATAACAAAGATGTTTACAGGATGCGACAAAAAAGAAATTTACGAGCAAAATTAAAGTATTGCGCACCCAAAATCTTTTCTGTAGAAAATTTGCAGTGTCTCTCGGAAAATTACAACTTCCTGCACCACCTGTTACTTTTTACGCGCGAAAGCAGCTATGCTTTCAGCGCGTCTTAGCCATCGCAATTCTGTCTGTCTGTCTGTCTGTCTGTCTGTCACACGGGTGGATCAGTCAACAACGGTGCAAGCTAAGATCACCAAATCTTCACCGTCGGGTGCCTGGAAGACTCTATCATTCACAAGGTGGCGACACACTACTATTGTTATGCGATCCAGATAGAGAATTTGGTATTTTTATATTAACTTAGCGTGAACCGGAACTGCTATAGGCTTTTGCGCGTCTCGTAAGCATTAGTTCAAATTTCTTGTTATAACCCACTACTCCGCTGGTCAGGGATTGTAGGTTAATTGCTAATTGTTTCAATGCGACTGTTGTTCTTGCAGTAAAACATCGCGGAGATGTCGTTGCTGCTGAGTCTATGCTTTGTAGCTGTCATTCGGCTGTCGGCAACACAACTGCTGCCAGTGCCTACTGTAGCTGACGTCTGTAGCAGTACGCAAGCTCAGCAGATTCTGAGCGCTCTCAGTCGATTGACTGAGATTGTGTCTCGCCTTGAGACTACCGTCTCACTACTGCAAACATCCAACGCTCAGCTGCGCAGTGACATGGCGGACATGAAGACTACCTGCCAACTTGCTTGTAGAGGTATTTTCAGAGACCAGTATGGTGAAAGCAACAGCTTAGTCAACTACGGAGAGAATAGTGCTGATTTTAGTTTCGCTATGTATCTGCCTGAAAATTTGAATCACTTTTGAATTTTTATTAAAACAAAACCTGCTGGCAAAACTAAACAGTTAAAAACAGAACAAAATTGTTTCGATTTTGGTGTTTTCGCTTTTTAGCCGACCGTACTCAAGTAACGATCGAGCTATTGGTACGAGTTGTCGTCCGTCTGTCTGTCGTCTGCAACTGATGTATTGTGACTAAACGTTAGGTGGTAGGGGAAAACTTTTCACATGAATAATTAGCTATAGGCCTTAAACTGGGGCGTGCAAAATTTCAACCATTTAGTGCACGGGAACATTTTCAAATTAGGGGTTGAATGGACGGTGGGGGGAAACTCAACGGAAAACTGGTCAAATCTCGGAAACGCTGAGAGGTACGGCCTAGGTTACTATTAATCACTAATAGGAAGTGGTATACGCCCTTTCAGATTACACGAGAATCATATTGACCTTGGACGACCTTGAGGAATCATAACGCACTATTGTATGCTGATTATGCGGTATGTAAATTATAGGAAGTCGGCGATGGTATCGTCAGATAGGGTGGTGGCAACTTTCTATAGGTTGTCAGTAGTAACCATGTTTCCATCTGCAGCGGTATCGCCGCAATTTTTAATGGAATGTTCCAAATTATAAATGGCTGTATCTCGGAAACGGTGAGAAATAAGACCAAGGTTACTAATTATCACAAAGAGTAAGTGGCATACGCCGTTTTAGATGAAATAAAAATTATCAACATTAAATGATCTTGAAGGTCAGTACTGCAACAGGAACTGTAAGGCTGTATCGTGTCTTTTTAGCAAAGCGTTTTCATTGTGAGAAAAATTTGCGAAACCTACGTCGGATATTTACGGGCGAGACGATCGTGTGTCAGTGCGCGCGACGTGTGTTATGCTAGTGTTAATTGTAGCTTTCGAGACAGCGTTCCGTTAGCACAGTATGCATGGAACTGTGTCATTTCTGACAAATTTCGTTCTCTCCGTGACTGGAAATCGGACGCTGGGCTTCGGACGTAGGCGGTACGGTCGGCGTTTCCTAGCGATAGCTGGGCTTCTTGTTAATTCTTTTGCGAGTAAAATATAAGTTTGTATTAAAATATACGTTTATGAACAACTGAAACAATAACGACTTCGTTATTATACTGTCACGGTTGTTGTTATTAGTGAGCTGCTTATTCTTTGGGTGCATGGTTGCGGAGCGGCAGGGCAGAGGCAAGTGTCCCAGTAGCCATCCACATGGGCCCTTAACGTGACGAGAACAAGTCACAACTGTTCGAGTAGATCGGTCATGGGTACGACGTTTCTTTCGGATGGTTTTGATATTGGTCTTTGCTAGGATGCATACATGCATTTGTTGATGACTTGTTTCCTGTTTTCATTGCACTTGTTGAAATATACCTGGTGTGTGTCTGACGTTGATTTATTGTCGGCGCCATGCATGCTATAGCACGGGCTGGCAATGCCGGAGTATATCATATGCCGTCTACAGTCTGGTGTATCGTTCATGTACTGTGGTCATAAAAATCGGGTCTATCTCAGTACTTGTTAGGCAAATTAATAGCCCGGTATGTCAGCTCTATAGTGCAAGGGCAATCTATTATAGCAGAACAGAAGTGTGCTAAAAAGTAGCGATTTTTAACTAATACGACTAGTGAAAGGTCGTATCTCGAAATCAGTGAACGATGCGCCCAAGGTTAATACTGATCACTAACAGGAAGTCGCAGAAGCGCTTTTGATTGGTACGAAAAACATCGACTTTGGATGACATTGAACGGTCACTACGCACGGTGATATTCAAATCATGCGTCGTTCGGGGGCTCACGAAGGTAATTTGAAAGAAGATAGACCGATACGACAAAAGGCAGAAATGTAGCCCATCGACTCAAATTTCAAACGGTAGGCCTATTATTTTCGTGACACTGCTTGAGGGCAGGATAATGCTAGTGCGTGTACGGTTAAGCCAGCGACACACGAGCCGCATATGCGGCCGCACATGCGGGACCGCACGCCCGGTTTCAGCGACACACGATTTGCTTTGAGCGGGCCCGCACAAGCGGCCCACACATGCGGCTCGTGTGTCGCTAGACCTGCTTGAGCGGGGCCGCTGAGCATAGAAGTTTAAATTCGATTTACATACTTATGAAATCGAATAGTGCCTCTACGGGGGAAATTTGACTTGTTTACACTTAACATCTAGTCAGGTCGTCTAAAAATTATGTCTTCCTCCACCGATGCCGATTACCCGTACTTCGTACGCACGTCTGATTCTGCTTTCTGGGAGGATCGAGAACTAGTAAAATCGTTCATAGAAATGTATCAATTACATGGTTCAATGGTTGTCTCTGGGATACAAAGAAGAAAGACTATAAAAATATTCCACTGAAGAAAATAGCCGAGGAAGAAATAGAAACGCACTTTGAACTTTTAGGTGACTTATGCGTTATTGCGTTACATATATGAGAAACGTAAAATAGTTATTAAAACTTCCTTGCTGACGACGGCTGGCTTCCGGCCGGCTTCCGGCCGGCTGCCCGGCCGCATCCCGGCCACACAACCGGGTCGTGTGTCGCTAGAGCCTCACATCTGGCCCGGATGTGCGGGCTTTCCTTGTGCGGTCGCTCATGCGGCTCGTGTGTCGTTGGCTTTAACGTTGCAACGAGCGGAATGTCAAACCCGTACGTCCCTACAGACAGGTGTAAAACGCCAGGCCTATACGATTTAAACACTGTTCTCAGTATCGAGTTTTTAGTTAGGATTTTGTAATGTGTCCGCTGCTGGCTATTTTGACAAAACGTAACGGAGTAGGCCTACGACATGTAGTTAGGTTGACATCTCATTTGAAACGACTCTGACATTAATTGACATGTTTCTACGTCTGTGTATTTGTGTAGAGAGTACAAGTACTGCGACGACCAAGCCAGTGACCACATCAGCCGTTACTACAGGTAGGAATAACGCCACCTTGGCGTCCCATAGCTCGCCCCGAGGCTTTTTACGCGCGAAAGCAGCTATGCTTTCAGCGCGTCTTAGCCATCGCAATTCTGTCTGTCCGTCTCTGTCCGTCACACAGATGGATCAGTCAAAAACGGTGCAAGCTAGGATTACCAAATCTTTACCGTCGACTGCCTGAAAGACTCTAGTTTCAGGAACTGTAAAGCTTTTCTATAAATTCGAAGGAGTCGCCCCGAACGATAGCGCTAAATGAGAGGGGGTGGGCAAAATTTGCAATTTTGGTCAATAAGTCGCTCTATCTCAGTAACGGTGCGAAATAGGGCCTAGTTTACTATTAATCACTAATAGGAAGTCGTACACTGGCTCTCGATTGGCGCCGAATTCAATGACCTTGAATGATCTTGAACGCCAAAATAGGGGTTTTTATGGATTTTTTTGGCGATTTCGGGCTGCGACACAAGTCTATATAATTCATAAGGTGGCGCCACGGAACTATCGTTATGC
>Ga0209367_1003399_pt1 | contig 21646 bp, 15 predicted proteins | sample WorMetLIZISLAND2_FD_187412 | JGI IMG/M metagenome (GOLD analysis project Ga0209367, IMG submission 187412) | Marine gutless worms symbiont microbial communities from Max Planck institute for Marine Microbiology, Germany - Olavius geniculatus... ...
ACACTGTAAAATAACAAACACTTTGATACCATTTTAGCCATGCGGCAGCAGCGACGTACAAAACAAACCACGACAACTCGAGTCTCAGCTGCAGACTGAAATTAATTACTATGTGCTGTCGTTATGCGAAAAGGCCTACGTATACGAAACTTGGTAGGAACACCAGCACCCCGTAGACCAATTTCAAGAATCCCAGCTGTTGCTGCGGTGGGCCGACCGTACCCGAAAGCCAGCGTGCCTCCACCTAGAGGGAAAACGAAAAGGCTTACATATACGAAACTTGGTAGGAAGGGTCCCTGGGACACCAGCACCCCTGGACCAATTACAAGGTCAATGGGTCAGAGGTCAAGGTCACGGCGGCTAATTGCGTTGTTTGCAAAAAATCCCCATAACTTCGCTGCCTGTTGTCCGATCAACTTGATATTTGGCAGGTGGCGTAAGGATCCCTTGCCGCCTTGCCCCGGGTGCCCTCGTTGCCATGGCAACGGCCGTTCCCTCCGTCTGTCCGTACTCAGCTGCAAGGACGGCCCCATAGCGGGCGGCCCCTCAACGGCCGCACCCTCTTGTTTTAAGAGGTTTATTCTCTAAGCGAAGCGATGGACGCCGCGAAGATCCCGAGTGCCGTAAACGATTCCGTGTATAGCATAATAAGATTCTAAGAATGTCGCTTGAGTTTGCAGTTTTGCTGAGATAGGTTTACAAAACTGCACTTATAGCGCTGTAAGCATAGGCTAGCTACTTTTTAACGCCAGTCATGTTACGCCGTATAGACCTATTGTGTGCCCACCTTAAACCATAGGCTAAAATAAAATAAGTGGCTGTTTAACAAATTTATGCACTCCAGACGGCGGTTTAACCGACATTTAGACCCTATTCCATGCTGACCGACGGTCGGCCGTGTGGTCGTAACGCTGTCGTTCGTTTGGTCACGTTTGACTGCGCACGCGAAGTTATCATCAACCCGTTATACCACTGCAGACATAGTGCTGATTATCAGTACGACAACGAGCGTTGAATAAATAGCCTTATATGCCTTGATCTATACCTAATAATACCGGGCACTATAGAGCACACGGAGCATGCTTGTATATATAGTGATCACCAGCGTTACATGTATGTCGTCCTATTTTGAAACACGTTATCTTTATAGGCCTATAGCACGTTTTATGTGTGATGCATAAAGTTTTGTTACACTGCTGTATGCCTATCAAAGCAGAAGTATCTTACAGTGCTACAATACGTCCGCATTACCTCCATCGTCTGCCGTTATGATAAAACTACAGCAAAATCGTGTAAGTTTTAGTTTTTAGTTTTTTCTGCAGATCAAGCAATTTTGCCTATTCCTACACATTTCTCCGTAGCGTGGTCTGTCTCTCTGTCGTATGTGTGTCCGTCTGTCTGTCACATTCGTGCCCGCTCGCGTGGCCCTTAATGGGGTAGTGTCTGAAGAGAGGGCTGTGCCCCTCACCAGAAAAAGTTTTGAATTTTGCTTCTGAGAATGGCGCATTCGAATTTACTTTATATTTTTGAGCGACGGCGGGGCTCCCAAACGTCGCGGGGACCGGGAAAACTTTCCCCTTCCTTGCTGTTGACGGGCCTGACAGAATGCACTGCCAATATGCCGTTCGTGTAGCTTAACGCAAGCATGAAAGTTTTCAGAGCTTTGAACTCTATGTGCCGTGTGCCGTTTCTCGCCACTCGTAATCATTTTTGCCACTTTTTGTGGGCAAGTAGCAAAAAAGGATCATTGCCGTTATTGCATCGCTTATGGCCTATATATGTTATTTATTATTTCCGTGACGCACCGTCGCACACGGACGGCTGCAGCGACTTTGCTCGTAGTAGGCCTTAGTCGTAGATAATAACTGCGCTGTACATAGCACTGCTGTTGCCGAGTCTAAGCAACTGCAACTAAACTATTCCATTATTTTTCACGTAAGCCTACATAATTGTACCGTAATAAAGAGATGATGTTGACAACGATGACAGATTAGTGCTATATGGATTTGACGTGTTTAATATAAACTTGCTTACATAATTAATCGCCGACCGTACCGCCTATATCCGAAAGCCAGCGTCCGATTTCCGGTTGCGGAAAAAACGATTTTCCAGTGTGACTGCAGTGCCATATGGTCATACACGCAATGGTAACGTTGCTATATCGAACGCTACAATTAACGCTAGGATACGATACGGTAATTCGGCGTAGGCCTAAGTGCATGGTTGATGGCTGCAGGCAGAACTTTGCATTTAAAATTGCGGCCAAACCGCTGGCTACTATTGACAATATAGGCACTCGTCATCGCCGTATCCAGTAGTATTATCGCAGACCCCTCACCCCCTATGACGTATCGTTTAGCTACAATACTGCACGATTGGCATATCAGATTGCGTAATGACTATATAATCGTCCAAAGTCGATTATTTTTTATGTCATTTAAAAGAGCGTATGCAATTTCCTATTAGTCAATAGCGACCTTGATTCTCTTACCGTTTTTGAAAAACGGCGACTTATCGGTTAAAAACGCACATTTTTTACCCCTCTATTCAACCGTAAATTTTGAGAATGTTTCCCTTACATTGTATTGCTGAAATTTTGCGTGGAAAGAGTGGCGACACCGAGGTAGTTACTTATGCACTTAATAAGTTTATTATTAGGATCTACTTTTTAGCCACAATGCATGCGTTACACACAGACAACGACGACAGACGATGACAGACGGCACGTCGTACCAAAGACTCGACTTTTATGGTCGGCCAAAACCTTATAAAATGTACTGTTTTAAGACTATGTCACATGTAACCGCATCTCAAACTTTTACAAAATATACCGATTAAAACATTTTATAAAATTCGGCACAAATTGAAAATAGAAACCCGGTTAAAAATGAAAAATATATAATTTTGTTAACTTCATAAAATATATTTGTGCTGTTGACCTTATAGCGTTAGGCCGTAGACCCTAACATTGGTTTAAAACATTTTTGCAAATGAGCAATTAACACCAAATTTTTAGTACATCAGATAATTTAAATAAAAATGATAAATGTCAAATGAATGTTAAATAAACGAATCAATAAATAAATAAACATAAAACAAATATACAAACAATGATGATGATGATGACGACGATTAAATGACTAGGGCCTGTTATACGCGTAATAAAAAATAAACCAACACCAACAACAATAATGCAAAGATAAAACTACAGAATCACCGTTATAACAACTACGATGTAATAGCCTGGTAGGTCCTGAACAAGAATTCAATTAAATCTATAATATCTGAAGACGGGCGTTCTATAAATAGTGATATGTTTATGTTGATCAATCAACTGACATTCCGGTCGTATACTCGATTACTCGCTCTTCTGAGTCACGGCATGTTCTATTTCGGTAGTCGCTCAAGTCCATCTATTATAACAGCGCGATTGATATTAGTGATAAACAAAATGCTCGAGTCTCGGTTTCTTTAGTCTAAAATTAAATCCCAATAACATAAAACAATTTTTGGCTTTTGTGTACTTACACAAAATTATACATTTTACTTTACTTTTGCATTTTATTTTTTTCTATTTTACATAATTATTACACAAGTTTAATTAAAGCTTATAATGTAATAATAAAAAAATAAAATTGGACAAGTCAGCCTATTTCCAAGATTTTTGGTGCAGTTCACTCTTAAAATGTGCGTCGCGACCTAAAATTGCGAAACATTCATTAAAATTCCGTATTTTGATAGCTCAAGGTCGTTAAAAGTCATCGATGTTGGTACCGCCTGAAAGCTCGTCAGCAGTGCTTGCTACGACTAACAGCAAATCTGTGAATATCTGCAACCGTTTTCACGCTAGACAAGCCAATATCTGTAAAATATTGACTTTCTAAGAAAAGGGTACTCGTTTGAGAGGAATCTTTTCGCCCACTGACACAAATTTTTGTCAAACGAGGGCGTCAAAAACGAGTACGCCCCAAATGTGGTTATTTAACTGCTATTGGCTAGTCTAGTGTGTAAACGGCACAGACATGTTGCATGGGCCTATCACAAAAGCAATGGTGACGAGCATTTTAGTGGAATCAACATCGATAATCTTAAACGACCACAAAAAGGGGTTTTAGTGTTTCTTTTTTGATTTTCGGCTGCGGCGCACATTTTAAGAGTGAATTGCACCGATATGGCTGTCATTGGCTGGAGATAGACGAACACAACCTGCTTATGAAATACTCAGCATACAAAATTGTCATACTTACGTACTTACGTACCTACGTAGTGGTCTTGGCTTAAACTTAGGTCAAACTTAGGTCGAATTTACTAGGGCGGTGGGTAGTAATTAAAACAGCTTTATGACAGCTATGTATGTTAATCGATTTCTTACCATACTCGTAACATTTTTGTAGGCTATATTACATGTATACAGTGCTATAAGTCTTATAAACTTGAAAACTTCTCATTATGTTTTGCAAATATTATAGTAGACTAAATTACTGAGTTTCACAGATTGTGCGGACGCGGTCGCAGACGCAATTTTGATGACTGCGGACGCGAACAAAAACAAATTTCTTTACTGAAACGTTTATACTTAGTCTACTCTAGTAACAGTATAATACTACTATCACACAAAGTAGGGGCCTGCAAACTTCCGCTCGCATTTGCAGTTTTTAGCTAACCGTCGAGCTTATGGTACGAGTTGTCGTCTGTCTGTCTAGCTGTCGTCGTCTGTAACGAATGTATATTGTGACTTGCCCAACCTAGTTCGACGATTATACGGACGTGACGATCCGTGCCATTGGTAAGTTTCCGTGTAATTGGAAATGTCCGTGAAATCGCGTGAAATCTACAGATTTTTTGTATATTTTCTATGAATTTTTGGCCATTTAGGCCTAGTGCACAATTTGTGGTTATTCACGCACTTATATTTCATAATTAAGTAAGTAAGTAAGTAAGTACGTGCATATTTAAAGTGCACAATGTCAGTACGAAAGGTATGTCAGAACAGTGTAAGGAGTGACTATGACTGTCAAAATACAAATTACCAAGCACAGCAAGGAGTAGCACTTTAGCGCGCATAAAATATATTTCGTCTAGGCATTTACTCAGAAAACAATGGTCTGCTTTGTCACTTGACGATGACAACGTACAACGGCAAGATACAACGACGACGACGCGCAATAACGCACTACGAAGTGCGCCGTCGACGTATATCGCGCAGAGACGATATACGACGACGACGCGGGACGACGACGGATGACGACGACGCACGGCAATGCACGACGAAGACGTAAGGTGCGTTTTCAATGCGCCCATTTTAACGCGCATGGACGATCTCAAATGTATCCGCTATTCTGGGGTGAGTCGCTTGGATTAGGACTTCATTGAACAGATCGCTCACCTGTAGGCAGGCTACAGTGACGTCATGCGATGACAAATGACAATGGATAACGACAACGATGACTACTGAGTGCAGCAAGAAGTTACTATTGTAAAGCCAGATTTGTCAACTTTTTTTTGTCAACTTACGATTTTAAATTGGAACGATATGCAAAGTACACTAATTTTAATAACGTGCTAGTCACAAAGCATGGCGCCCAAACGTCCGGCGAGCAAAGGCCCCAAGTTAATGCACGGTTTTACACCGCTTATTCGTCCAAAGGCGTGGCTGAGTACGATGGGTAAAATGCGGATGTCCTCCGCGTCGACATCCGTCTTTTACCCGTTGCCATATCCGCAGATCCGCACAACCGCCTTTTACCATCGTCCAATTTCAAGATCCGCACATCTCTTCTATGAGTTTGCGCAGTTTTGTTGCTGGCTAATTAACATTCTTTGCGGTTACTTGACAACGGATTATTACGATGGCTGATGGTTTGTGCAAATTGTGACTTATTTGCATTTTAGGTATAGCTTTTGACAGTGTATATAGACTTATTAATAAACTCGTCAAGCTATTTTAGGTGTAGATTTGCTGAGTATAAGATTTGTCAGACAAATTGAGTTTTTCAGTCTAGTCTCAGTCACCCCCTGTCCTCCAATAGACAGCATTATCATATTGATGACTGTCTGGAGGATAACAGGCAAGATTGTTAGAACTACCATTATGTTAATTACATATGCACGCATATAGGCTAATGGAGTTCTTACAATTTTAGGTTAAGCTCATTTTTGTGTTTTGTGTTTCTGTAAAGGTTAAACTTTCTGTTTGTTGTAAAGTTTAAACTTACCGTTCCATTATTATGTGTTTGTGTGCATTCTGCCCGAAAGACTTCCAAATTGGACCACTGTCCAATCGTTTCCAAATTAAGGGATAGCAGACGAAAGTTCCATGAATCATTATCGGGTGACACTAAATACTGAAAACACCAAAAACGTTTGCGGCTGTGCAGACAGTTGCTGATTTGTTGAATAATTGAGGGTTTAAAAAGTAAGATTTCAGATTAGGGTCAGAATAGGGGTAACGACAGGTTTGCAGATGGAGGAAATTAGGAAAGGGAGGCTCTGCACAGAGTACTTTTCCTATCTCTGTTTTGATTGGTCTGGTGCAGGTAACCTAAAGTCAGTTTGAGTTTAAGCTTAAGGGACTTCCTGAGTTTTAGCAAAATATTTGTGGTGATGTAGTGTTGTTACGGTTGTTGAAATCGGCTCCGAAACCGCGGTTTTTTAGCAATATCAATCCCTATTGAAACCACAGTTTTACGCTCTCTATTGACGGTTTTGGTTTTTTGGTTTCGATAAACAGAGCAGCTCTAGCATCTTGGCTGTGCAGTGACCATTAGTAGTATGCATATGCCTGTCATTGGATGTCCGCGCTGGTTTTAGTGCTGGTCAGAAAACCGAACTCTACAGACTGTAACCAAAACCGCAGTTTTTCCCCAAAACTGAACTGAAACTGACTGACCTTGGCCAGTGTAATCCGTAACAACAGTACTGAGTACTTATTTGTCTGTAGATCAGGGTCAGAATGGGCGTGTGATTAGTCCTGGGTACACTGATGATCCTTCCGGAACATTATCTCAGAGAGAATCTGAGCAACCTCCAGCACATGTCGTTCCAGATAATGTGCAGGCAAGTACAGTGTATTTGCTGTTGGAAAACATGTATTATTATCACTTTTGCTATTGTATACTCCTAAACACTGACAGTATGACAACACAGAAAGTCAGTGAGCTTGCAAATCTGAAAAGTCCATGGCATGAAGGAAGCTATGGGATTGGTATGTTAGCAGGATGTAGTGTAAAAGGTATATTTTTTGAATTCACCTGCTCACTAAATAATTTCAAGTGCTTTCATGAAAATAGAATGAGGTAAGAACTGTTATCTATCGATTTTATTGTAACGTATACATATCTTTATTTGCTGGTTATTGCTGTTTACCTGTGCCTAGCCATCCTTGATCGTGTGTGACTGTGAACATTTGGTTGTGAATGTAGAAGATAGTTTCTGCCGAGAGAGAAGCAATTGAACCAGCAGGCAAGAGGCCAAAGGTTGATCTTCAGTCCTTGCCTACAAGAGCCTACCTTGATCAGACAGTCGTGCCAGTGCTTCTACAAGGCATGTCAGCACTTGCCAAGGAACGGTGAGTGGTTTAATTTGCTCATCACTTTATATTATGGCATGTTTATTTTTTATTGTCTTTTCACTTCTTAGATTAGTGATTTTAGATTCTCTTAATATTGTACACATTCATACTATGGTCAAAGTGGTTTGCACTGTACCATGTTCAATCCTGCCATTAAGTGACCAGTTATTTCATGGTTTAAATATCCATACTATTTTGTATTTGTTATGGATGCGACTTTCTACCATCGTGTTTAATGTTTTTGTGTTCTTATTGATGGATTTTTGCACTTCTGTTTATTTGCGACTATTTTCGTGATGTTGGTCATTTCGTGGTTGTCTCATATTGTTGCATTTCATTATATCTCACTCAGCTGATATTGTTAAGGGTCTTGAACTATATGTATGGGTCTGGAGATTTTGGTCCTTCCTTGTCCACGTGACTGATTGTTTAGCACTGCTTTATGTTATGGCTGGTACTGATTAAAAGTTTTTTTATTGATTTATATTTATCTCCAAGAAGTAATGGCTTAAGTTTTGTTAATTTATGTAGTCAGTCAGAAAGACCATGAACACTGCCCAATTCAACAGTCACATTCATGGTCAGTTGTTTGAGGCTGTTAAGAAGTCCAAAATTGTAGTTGCATTCTGATTGGTTAAAAACAGTATTAATTTTGTAAATGAGTAATGTTTCAAGTTTAACTTCTGCAGCTACTTTGTGTGTGTTTTTTGTTGTTGCAGACCTCCAAATCCTATCGAGTACTTGGCGGCATATCTTCTGAAGAATAAAAACCTATATGAATAACTGCTGTATGACCATTGACTGAAAAGCTGACACAACTTTGAACCGAACGTAATTATCAGAGAGATGACGAACATCAAAATCTGATCCATGCGTTTATCATTTAGTTATGGGCATAAGACGCCAAGTCATGTTGCAAAAGGCAAGCTAGTAACTTAACATAGCTATCCACTTTTTGTTTGTGTCTCCTTCAAAATAGTTGTTTTAAGTATTATTGCAGTTTCTTCATGGGGCCTTAAAAATCTGTGTTTCAGTTTCTGTCCATCCTTAAAAACCAGCATACTCAAAATTTTTATTGTCCCCTCAAAAAATTTTGGTGTATTAACACCTTGAATGTATACACAGCTAACTTGGCAGTCTGGCCAGGATGACACAAATACTGTGGGGCATAAAAACACACCGAAATTTTTTTTTACTATAACTTGGAAGAAGGGTTATCCAATTTTACTAATTTTTGGTACACGTATTCATGACACAACTGGCCATCAAATGGTCGTTTAGTTTCCCACCTCATCCAACATCTGCTTCTGCACTACCTGGTAAAAACAAAACAGACAAAATATGCATTAAAATCAACAAAAAAATTATAAAAATTGATCTTTCCGGATATGTGGCCACCAACAGCCAATCAATTACAATGTTTGACTGTTGTGCAGCAGCACGTTTGTTAAATAGGCCTAACATTCAGGAATATTGATGAATGTTAAGAAACAATTGGTGAAGTCTGGATTGGTCTGGAGCAGAATGTTATCGACACTGTTATCAACGAATGGAGAAAGCGTCTCCGAGCCGAGCCCATGTTCATGGGCCAACATTTCATACATTTTTACAGGCAGTTAAAAATGGACAATTAGATAAATAGACTATCAGCTAAAATGATATTTTTTATGGACAAAATGTGTGTTTTGTATGTTTTTTTTGATTAAGCAATAACACCAGTTGTTAAAAATGTAATATTTTGTTCGTTTTCTTTCCTCAGGTAGTGCAGAAACAGACAGTAAGTGAGGTAGTAAACTAAACAGTCATTTGATGGCCAGTTGTATCAGGAATGTTTGTACCAAAACTTACTAAAATTGTGCCACTTTTCTTCCAAGTTATGACGAAAAAATTTTGGTGTGTTTTTTTATGCCCCACAGTGTAGTGAAGGCATCTTGTGAAATAATGCAGATACTATAAGGTTTTCTGAGTAATCAAGGCCAGATAAAATACTCGCTCACCTCATCCACATCACAAGCCAATCGACTGTGCTTGCTCATAAATGGTTGAGAGTATGATATGTTTTCAGGTGACTCGTTTACCATCGAGTATGAAATAAAAATGATACTTTTTGGCAGTTTTGACTGCAAAAGTGACCAGTACATTTTGTTTTTTAATAACCATCGTGTGTTTATTTCAATGTTCTTCAAGCAGCCTGTCCATATAAGGGGTGTTCAAAAAGATTTGAGCCTCGACACATACAAAATTTTTTCCACAGTCTATAAATCAGTGAAATGTACATTCTTTGGTCTTTACTGACTTAAAAAAAAGAGTCTACTGTGGATGTGACGTCATTGTAATTTATGACATCATAGAGCATCAAACCAAAATGATTTGGAGTGTAAACCGCATAAAAATCAGGCTGACTGCTAAATGCAAATTTTTCAGTCTGTAGCTGGATTAATAAAAGTGGGACCCAGTGGCATCTGATTTTGTGAATAACCATGAAAAATACACCTCTGAATTTTTCATTTGCATCGGTGAATATAGGACAGCCGAAATCTGTGCTGACCGCAAAAGGAGCATTTCAGTCAATTACGACGCTATGTCAACTTCAATGGTTATGGCGAAACATTATTAATGAAACACTAACCTTGCTGACTTGTTATATAGGGGCCCTCGAGCAAGCCTCACGTGCCCTCCCCTAAATTCAGCACTGCAGTCCACTATAAAAGTCCAATGATCCGAGACTGTTTGCACTGATGCTGCAAAACGCTTCTACTTATTACTCTGTGAATTCATAAATTTACAATGACATCATATCCGCAGCAGACTCATGTAAGTCAGTAAAGAATGTAGGTTTCGCTGATTTACAGACTGTGGCAAAATTGATGTCTAATACGTCAAGGCCCAAAACTTTTTAAATGCCCCTCGTTGCACTGTAAAAACACATCGACATCAACAGTTACTGTAGTAAACAGACAAATCCGACAGTAAACAGGCACAGTTTTCTCAAATGACTACAATGTAATAATGCCTCGTGTTCTTTTTCTCATGCTAACTGCTAGGCCAAGTACTGTTCAGATTGTCACCTCCATCAGTTACATGTTTTTAGTGGTTAAAGGGTGTGTGTGGGAATCCGTCCCAGAGCTACAGAGCATCACCTGCCAAAAGGCTGCCGTATGTGATGGTGTTGTGTGCCACCGAACACCCCACCTTTACCATAGCCAGGCAGCCTAGTACTCATTTTACAGAGGGATAGAAGGCTGATTTGAATTGGTGTAAGAGACTAGACCCCTAACATTTTTCCACAGAACATCAGCAGATCTAGACACAATGTATGCTTATCAAAGTTAGCAAACGTCCCTAATTAATACAGCAAATGTGAACAAAAGTGGACAGGTAAACCTTTGCATTAGGAGTGAGTGAGTGAGTAGGGTTTAACGCCCCACCTGACAGTATAGGTCATTTCAGGGGTGGCCTTTCCAGGCAAAATTGCACATAAACATAATAACAAAACAGGAGTTTAACGTTTACAAAAAGTTTAACCTTTATGAAACACAAAAAACGACACGAACCTAAAATTGTAAGAACTGCCGATTACAATTGTGCATATGTAATGGTAACGGCTCCCTGTTATCCAACAGACATTTGCATTAGGAGATTCAACAGCATAAATCTGATATGACAATATAAAGTTAACAATCATACTTCCACTACCAAAATGCACTGATACACACTACTCATTACCTGAGAACAATGTGTCATAAGTTATGTTCCACCAAGTGCCACAAATTATGTTCGGGGTGCCAGGCCTAACTTGGGACAACTCCTGAAAACCATTAAACTAAACTGCAAAGTTCCTATCAAAATTTAATAGCCACTATGAGGCAAACGTGCCATGCACATTAGGCCAAGCAATGTACACTGTGTCCCAATAAAAAAACTGTCCAAGTTGTTTTTGTCATAACTGTATCAAATTTCCACCAACTTCGATAATTTTTGGCACAAAAATGGCCAATACGATTGAATTACGTAAAGTGAACTTATTTTCCACCTCAGATAATTTATGTCAGTGCACTACCATGTGAAACAAAGATGGTCCAAATTGGTGCATAATACTGAGTTGTTGTCTCCAGTAAACATTGTAACAACTTAATTAAGCACACTATAAACTGACATGCAAATTATTTAGCAAAAATTGCAGAATTATAAGTTTGTATAATAACCAGGGTTCCTACAGATCAGAGAAAACTGGAAAAAGTCGGAATTTGTGTAGTGAGGGAAACGTCAGGAATAATATTTTGGAAAAGTCAGGGAAAATGATCATAGATCATGCAGACTGCAGATATCTGTGATTCTTTGTGTCTCCAAGTATTAAAAAGCAGTCAAATTTGCAGCTTCCATTAAACATCCAAAAGCTAGAAGTGTTTCAGCTTCAGGGAGGGGGCAGGAGGCCCCTTTGACCCTCCGACCAGGGCCTCTCTCATTAGCATATTGCTCATTAATACGGCTCCATATATAGTTTACCATTTCTGACATTTGTGTGATAAAGTTATTGTTTCGATAAGGACAGGGAAATTGTGATTCCATGACTGGAAAAGTCGGAATTTTGCTACATAAGACCTGGAGGAACTCTGAGTAACTCGCATTCAAATTATCAGAGTTTACGCCCAAAGTGCGTTCCCACAGACACGAACATAATGATGTAGATGCACTCGACACTGGCTGATAGTGGAATCAACGATAGACTGATCAAACGGCATTCACTCGTCGATTAGACGTCTTTTTACGCTCATCAGTCAGCTATTTTGTTGTCTGTTGTTTTCACCGTAAAATATTTAATACCACAAAAAATACGTGGTGCCCTATGCAAAGGTGAGCAATCCGATTCAAACAATCACTACAAAATTTAACAATCTGGAGCATCTGTGTTTCACACAGTAGTGCATTTACATAAATTGGGTGAGGTGGAAAAAAGCGCACCTTACATAATTCTATCAGCTTGGCAATCTGTGCCAAAAATTATCGAAGTTGGTGGAAATTTCAAAAAGTTACGACGAAAACAAGTTGGACTGTTTTTTATTGGGACATGGTGTAAGTTACAATTAGCATTGCTCATAGAATGAACTGTAATTAGTAAGTAGCTACTTGCCAAGTACTTGGCAACCGAAACAAACAGAACCTATTAAAAAGTCTTAACTATCAAATTATGTTCACTGACTGTACTGTAACTGATTGGTTAGAGAACATCAGTCCTCTGAAACTAGTTGGATGGCAAGAACAAAAGGCCTCCAAGAATCAACATAAAGTAAGATATGCCAATTAGGCAAAAACAGAAAACAGTAGCTGTAGCAATCACAGCTGGAAAATTGGTTTGAAAAACCTAGGTTATAAGTTCTAAAACCCCCAAAAGTCCAAATCTTTGGTTTTCCATTTGTTATTCAATTTATAAAAAAATCAAATGTAATTTCACATTTTAACCATGAATTTTCAGTTCTGATGTCATGTCATTCACTAAACAAAATTGATGCAACATGGAGAAGGTGTATAGGATTTTCTTCCTTGGTCTTGAAATTTATGTCCCATATTCTTCATACAATACAAACTTACAAAGTTTGAAAACCTAAAAAATCATTAAACTAGGTTTTCCAGCTCTAGTATCAATAGGCTCACATTGTGTAGAGCAGACATTCATCTATCCACTGTAATGATGATAATGCTTGTAAGACTCATACGTCACCACAAAAAAAGACTCCACGTCCAGAAGTGCTACAGTCCGTCACAACAAAATGGGAAACTTTACAATTTTGCAACAATATGATACAAAATAAACCAACAACAGACTTGTACTCTATCACTCTACATGCCCTGGAAAGTAAATACAGACAGTGTTGCAGTATGTGCCACATCTAAAAAACCATTCCTGTGTTTTTGAGTCTCAAAAGTTGGACTAACTGCTGCTTTAAAATCTCTGTAATTCCAAACTGTACAAAGAACTGCATGACAGTCTTTACTTTAAAAATGTCATATACAACCCGTTATTTTTAAATGAACAGAATATAAACATGAATGCCGTAACTAATAACGACTAGAAATCATGATTGAAACTGCATGACACTATGGGACAACTCTGTTGTGAAATTTGTCAATTCTTCACATATTACTGAAAATGGGACTGACTAAAGTTCTGTACACATTTTCACTCTTTGACAAGAGCTGGGATATTTTGCCACTTCAATGATGCTTATCCTTCATTGTTAGTTACCCAAGACATGGCACACAGTGAACAGATAAAGCAAAACAATGCACAGTCTACTGCATATGATCGCTTGGCAACAGACGTACTAACGCACTGTTGCTAACAACCCCCTGCTGACATCCACCGTCAAAGGACAGCACCGGTTGGGCACCATCTACCGCTACTGGTACAACAGCATTACCATTGTCCGCTGACAGTGTTATAAAGGCTTGTCCGGGGTCTATCTGGACTATCGACTGGCTATTGGGGTCATAAGCCATTAGCATCTGACTCCCATCCACCGCTACGTACTGTCTTCCGTCGACTGAAACCACATTCTGGGCATCTACAGGGGTACCCATCATCTGGTCCACTGGTGCATAGTCGGTATTTAATGGCACCGCATGGCTGTACGGCGCATGGCTGGTTTCCTGAGGAATGTGCTTACCGTTGCCAGCAGCAGCAAACGATGTCTGGTCTGCAGTGTCTAGAGCCAGTAGGCTGCGGATCGCATCAAGGGGGATTGGCTGGCCCTCTGTGTGTCCGTGGATCTGGACTGTTCCATCTGACTGGCAAACAATAATCAGTCCATCGTCGGTCCGCACCACACGGGCATCTTCCGGAATGTGGATCACGTTCGGAGCCGGAGCAGGCAGGGTGGTCTCAGGGAGGGTGGGCGGAGTGGTGCCAATCTCTCTGTCACCATTTGTAGCTGTCCAGTCCAGAATGTCTGCCATGGGTTCCGGATTTGCAGCCGGTGTCTGATAAGACTTCTGGCCACGGGGGATCAACTTCTGCTGAGAAAACGCTGCCTGAAATATGGGTGCTGAAACTGACCCAAATGAATTCTTCGCAGCAGTAGAAATCAAGTTCATCACAACATCCTCGTCTGAAGAAGAAATGGACACAACATCATCCACAGCAGTTGCAGATGCCATTGTACTAACAGGCACGGTTGAATCTGGCTGAATTTTGGGTGATTTTCCGGATTCAAAAATCATTCCGAGATCACTGTTCTCATCACACTTATCTGCTGGGAGTCCATAATTTTCTCCTCCAGCACTCCGGCCTCCAATATCTTCAGTGCGATATGTGTTGCGATTGCAGTGTACAGCTTTTAACCTTTTCCGAGGTGGCAGCATTAGAGTTGGCACAGAATCTGGTAATCCCGGTTCTGTGGGTTTCCCACTGGATGATGCAGTGTCATCCCGGGGCATCACCGGGCTTGAAATTTCCGCCGACACGATGTCTGATAGCGTGGGATGGTAGGCGACAGTCTCTTGAAGTTCTTTGACGTGGTATGGCGTGTCAACTGACAAGCCGAGGCACTGTGCAAGCTCTGCGCTGGATATCTGCACATGCAAACAAACTAAACATTGAGAATAATTTTCATAATAACAATAATAACAAGAAACCCAGCTGTCATTATTGTAGCCGACTGTCCCTGCCTACATCCGAAGGCCAGCTAATGTGAATGTGCATTCTGTGACCTGGTCCTGGTTCTCTATGTAAGGCTTTAAGAAATGTATTGGTTTCAAAATACCAAAATATTTGAACGAATATGCATAATGGACCCAACTAACATCAGAATACTCACTTGCAACAAATAAACATTGTATTATGATGAATTTCACATAACTTTAAAAATACTGACTTGCACCACGTTGTTGATGAAGCTCACAGCAGGCTGATCAGTTTCACCAGCGCTATCAGAAAACAGCATCGACAGACCACTCTCCAGCTGACTGTCATCCGCAACATTATCAGTCTGACATGGTGCTATGTCCGGATTTTCACTCTGGGCTTTTTCTGCCACAACAGTGTCACCATCAGCAATATTCATGGCAATGGGTCCACTGCTATCTGTGCAGTGGTCCAACTCTGAAATTTTGCCAATGTCCAATCTCTTCGATGCACACGTCGGAATGCCATTCATTTCTGCTGCCTCCGAATTAACCACTGACACTGTACAGGGAATGCCGGGCAACTCGTGTGAGTTCCCGGAATTTCCACTAGTATGTCTGCCACTGTTCGGTTCCGAAGATTCACCACCAACGTCTACAGAGTCTGCTAAACTCAAAAGAGGGAAACTACTGTTAGAAGGATCACCATCGCTCAGTTGCATAGACGAAACATTGCTGGAACTATTTCTACCGGCAACTGAGTTCGTATTCTTCCATTTCTCGGTGGAAGGTGCTTCGTCCTTATCTGTCATCACATCGCCCACATTCTCTGACCCATCAGATGAGATATATGTGCACAATGTGGTGTCATTCTGTGGACATAAGTCCTGATTGCTTGTTGGCAGTCCGGAAGTGCTGACTGGACCTTTCTGTGGGGATTTTTCGGCATTTCTGCTACAAACGTCAGTAATCTCGGTGGCATGTCTCTCGAGCACAGAGTCACAGAAGCTCTTAACTCTACGCTGCAGAGAGGCAAATTCGTTCATCATCGTAGCTACATCGATGTCCGACTTATCAGTGTCTGTCGCTACGGAGACAGGAGGATCATCTGTTGTCACTGACGACGATGACGACGACGTTGCCTTGCAGCGAGCGGAGAGAAACTGCCAGAGAGTCAGCGACGGGGCGAGATGAGACAGAACAACTTGAACCACATCCTCAGCACTGCACTGCTGCATCAGCTTGCAACAAACACAACCAAATGCTTAAAAGACAGAAAACTAGTCCGATGGGGAACTAGTCTGAACACTGTGAGAGTTAAGGATAGGGGTAGGGGTAGTGATAGGGGCGGACCTTGGCTATGGTGGTCCTTGGATATAGCAGCATCTGGCTATGGCAAAATGGATTCCGAACAAACTCGGACTAGTGCCCCTTCGGACTAGTCACCAGTCACCAATGCTATTACAAGCCACTTAACTTCAGTTCAACGCTGTTAATCACCTTACTGCAAATCGTCCACAGAGTTGGCCAGTTAATGAGAAGTTTTTTAAATCAGTCAATATTTGTCAAACATACGGAAACTAGAAATTTGGGGCAAAGCCCAACATAAGTCCGCCCGGTGCCCTAAGTCCAATTGGGGGAAAATTCATGGGGGTAAATTCCCCCGATGGCAAAGTCACGTGGCCCAAACTCAAATGCATTAGCATATGCAGAACGCCCAATATCGACTTAGGGTAGGTCAACATGCGCGCTCTAACTTTTTGGGTTGTTGACCAAAGTTCACCAAATTTATTTGTTCACCAGGGGATGAATTGCCGTTGATAACGTCATTTACTGCTTGTCGATATTGCTATGCTTTACAGAGATATTTACGGTCAATGTCAAAAGTTTGCCTACATCGCACCGAATTTTGTACGTTTTTTGCCCTCCAAAATTTCAAGGGGTGGTGCCCCCCAAAAAACAATACCTTCGTTTACACCCCAATCTAGAAACATGTCACGTGGCAAAGTATCATGGTGGTACTCTAAGTTATAGGCGGCATATGCTAAATTTAAAGCCAATTTTGGACCCCCTTTGAAAAAAATTATAAAGGGGACCCACATCCCCAGTGGGGGGTTGTGCTAGCAAGACTTGGTCATTCTCTTGCGTGTGTAAAAATTTGGGGGCACAGCACCCCCTAGGGGCCGAAATATGGTCTTCCAAAAAGTCCATTTGAGTGGGTACGATTTCATCACTTAATCTCCGTGATTAGTGGACCAAAGTTCACTAAACTTCTTTCGCCCAACGCAGAAGGAATCGCGATACAAAATGTACTTGTCCGATTTTGAATATCTTCATCCCTTCCGGAAATATTCGACGCCGAACTTTGAAGTCGTCCGAAATCGGGCAAAATTTTGCATGTTTTTGGCCCCTATAATTTTTTTGAGGTGGGCCCACCAAAATTTTGGACTGGCATTATAAAACTGAACACACTTCCAAGCATCAAGCAAAATTTTGTGGCGATCGGCACACAGAGCTCGGAGATCTTGCAAGAAAACAAAATAAACCACAGCAAAACATAAGCTTGCTGTGAAAGCTATCGCTTCCGGGCGGACTAAAAAAGTTCGATGGCACGTTTTTGTGGATCACAGTGTACAACAACTTAATAATCAAAAGTAATCAGAAATCTCAAACTAATACTTCCTTCCATAAATGTAAAAAAAAACGTTCCAGAAAAAATAACAAATGTGGCAAAAATTTTCCGCATATTTCAAGAAAATTCTCCGCTATAAACCAACATCCCTAGTCATAAGACCATAGCACTAGACTAACCAAATATACTACATGAAAGGACTTTTTATTTGGTATATTTGGGCTAACTGAGTAAACTACAATCACTGTGACCTATTAATTCGTTTCTGTGGTTCCAAAAGTGCTTCTCAAAGTTCTTGATGGGATTTTCAATGCACATTTTTAAGTTGAAAAAACATTGAAAAAATTGAAAAAAGTTACAAAATGTAAAACAACATTGCAAGAATAAAAACGTTTTTTACATCTATGCTTCCTTCCACCTGGTGAACATGTTTGACTTAATACAGCTGCTATGTGTATACATCCACTGAAAATTCCCATATCCAGATTGCCATCAAAATTTACTTGCTTAATATCTTAAGACCATTCTCAGTATCACACTGTTTTGCCGACTAAATGTTGCGACATCAAAACCCAAATATCACAAATAAAATAATGAACTTAAATTTAACTCATATTATAGACAACACAACAAATAAGTAGCATAGTCTAATATTTAAAATGTTGAGGATTTTTAATCTTTCAACGCTTTTTCTTCTAAATTGTCCATCCCTGTTACAAAGTACATACATCAAGCATTTTCTGATGTCGGCGCTGTACTGCTAGCTGACTCTGTGACACAGGTCGACCTCTCTTTCTCCGCCCCGGCCCACCAACGCGGCAAGATGACGTCTGAGTTGTCTCTGCTCCGGTACTTATCACCGAGGTGGCTGGCGGAAACAGCACAGTGTCGTCGCCAGCTGTCTGAAGCCCTGTCTCAGCAGCACAACTGTCATGGGGAGCAGTCATGTTGTTGTCAAGTGTCGATGCAGTGTTTGATGATGGAACAGCACTTGAGTCGCTGCTACTTGCTGCCGATCCAGCCGCACTTGTGCTGACTGCACACAAATATCTCCCAACAGTCAACCATATCTTGCAGCGAAAAAGATGGTTATTTTTGTGTGGCAGTCTTAATATGTCACACACTATGGGTCTGGCCAATCCATCAGCTCCATACCGGCTCTGAAATGCACAAAGCATTTGGTTTATTTTCCACCATAACTTTTCAAGACTCATGCCATGACTTTCCAAGCCTGGAGAATTTGAACTTCAAATTCCATGACCCATTAAGACCTGTGCACACCCAGCTGTCACTTACTTATTTATGGTATCCTTATTCAAAAATATGCTGCCGTATTAGAGCAAGAGACAATGGTTGACCTCTAGCTAGCAGCTCGGCTGCGGAACCATGGGTCGGATGAAGTTTGTAGTGACGAGCCAAGCCACACGGTCCGACATATCTTTTCTCACACACGTCACACTTGAACAACTTCAGCTTTCCACTTGATACTGTACCAACACAGCCCACAGAGAATATACCGCAAATCTTTGAATCGAAGCCAGGTAATGGATACAGGCCAGCCATGGGAACTTGCATAAGCTGAAAGCTTCTATTCGATGAAACAGTGAACCAAAAACACAATGACTGTATACAGCAAAGACTGAACCGATTTTTGACCCATAAACCCAACATGACCTGGTGGCCATTGACTCGACCTGGTCGCTGAGTGTTTTGAAACAATACCACAACAGGGGCTTGATGGCAATAACATTCAGCATTTCAGCAAGTAAATATTACAAGCATTAAGAAGTAATGGCTGTTCTCTAAATAAATGTACAAAACATTAGCTAATACACTTGTTAACGGCAACATTGAAGAACTCGTACACCAAAAACAGCAAAAATCACAAAAAGTGATATCACACTGACTGTGTGTCAATGTGCTGCTGAATAATATCACCTTTTCTGATTTTTGCTGTTTTTAATGTGCGAGTTCTTCAATGTTGCCATTAACGAGTGTATAAACTGATGCACTGTACGTTTATATTTGCTGTTTTATTACTGAAATACTGTTTTCCTACTGGTGATCAGTTACAAAGATATTGCGCCTCAGATATTTTTTTACAGTAGCCAAGCCGCTTATAACTGTTACTTACTACCTAATAGCATGACTGAACAAAGCAGACGAAAAGTGTCAGGCATGATGTCACCGCTGGCCTGCATTGCTGACAATATTGAACAAAATTCTTTTTATATCCACAAAATGGCCATATAAATAAACAAACTAATATTGCACGCATCACCTGCTTGATATAGTCCCGAAAAACACTGTAATGATGCTAATTGCAGTTATTGGACCGTTGCGTAAAATGGCCGACCACAAACGTCTATAAAGTCAAGTCAAACTAAAGTCTGAGCCCATCTCGTAGTTAACCGAGTTCTAGCCAATTTTTGGCAAAAATTCTACAAATTTCGTTGCCAAGGCAACGGAGTCAACCATGGTAAACTTACTAAAATTATTTATTTGCTTCACCCTCAAAACCCCTTGTTAGATGCAAGAATCTCAGAGATATCTCGTACATATGCCGAGTTATAGCCCATTTTGTCCTAAATTTCGTTCCCATTGCAATGAGGGTCACTCGGGGTAAAATTTGATTGGCAGCATTCAGTGGCCCATCCCGAAAAACCCCATAGAGATGCAAAAATCCCAAAGATATCTCTTACACAAGCTGAGTTAGAGCCCATTTTGTCTCAAATTTCATTGCCATGGCAACCAGGGAGGGTCCGGAGTAAAATTGAATGACACCATTAGATTGGCCATCCCCAAAAACCATACCATAGAACCAAAAATTACGACTATCTTATACACAGCCAAAGTTATGACCATTTAAAGAATTGTTTAATTTTCCCCATAGGCACATTGTAATTTTTTTTGATTTTTGCGAATAAATACATTAAATATTAAATTTTAATTTTCTAACACCAAAAAAGCACATCCTTGTGCAGAACTGCATCGTATGACGTATTAAGCGTAAAGATCCCTTAAGGGGTCTGACCTGTGGGTGCATTGAAGAAAAAAGGCATATACCGGGTGGCACAAAAAAACCGCCTCGAACTTTGCGTAACAATAAGGGCACATATACTTTATAGAGATAAATTTCCTTTCACACATTTGTAGATCAATATGTACTCTTACTTAGTTATAAATTCCAATGACCTCACGCATCAAAGCAACTCAAATTTCCTTCGACACAAAACGCATGACTTCATCAGCTCACAAAAATGTACACCGCATTCAACAGATTTGAATCCCCACACATATACAGTTTGAGATACCTTGCAAGAACTTGTCTATGAAAGAAGGCGTAAACCGTTTTTCAAACCTCAAAGATCTTCAGAATGTTATCAGAGACAAATGGCACGATCTCGACGTCAGACAACCAGAATCAGAAAAGCCATACAGCAGTGGAAAAGCATCTAGCAGCAGTAGCTTAAGAGAATGGAGAACCTATTCAGCACATTTCTGCTAATTAGCTGACTGATGATTTGGCCTACTGTGACGTTTTGGCGTAGCCTGCGTACAAGCGGCAACGCAAATGATGAACCGCTTGCAAAAATTGCTTTATGGCATGAGATGCTATTTTGTTTGTATCACGGCTAATACAGAAGTGTTTTAGGTGAAAATTCCTACACATATTCGAACATGTTTGGTCATTATATATATGCTTTTGCACTGATTCATTTTGACTGCTCGGGTGAATAATGCATGCAAATGTTCATGCCGTTTTTTGCGCCACCCGGTATATATATATATATATATATATATATATATATATATATATTTTT
>Ga0209367_1003400_pt1 | contig 21642 bp, 14 predicted proteins | sample WorMetLIZISLAND2_FD_187412 | JGI IMG/M metagenome (GOLD analysis project Ga0209367, IMG submission 187412) | Marine gutless worms symbiont microbial communities from Max Planck institute for Marine Microbiology, Germany - Olavius geniculatus... ...
CCTCTATGTCTTCCCGTCCCTCCGCCCCCACCGCAGCATTACCGGAAGTAGTAATGGTGGCGTTTAGGTGATTGTCGACGACGTAGATGTCGGGAAGTTTGCGTCGCTGCAGCGCGTGGCCGGCACTGACTGCGGCGGCTGCACGACGGTGCGCTCGATTGTGTATGGTGCGGAATATTCGCCAGTAGAGCATGACGATGACGACGGACGGGATGTAGAATGACGTCATCGACGAGTAGATGAGGAACTCGGCGTTGTAGAACGTGCACAGGGTCGGAGTCTGAGCTCGTCGCTGTGTGTAGTTCATGCCGAGTGCGATTGGCAGTGAGACGGCGACGGAGACAAACCAGGTCAGCGCCAGCATCAGGTAGGTGCGTCGTGGATTCTTGTGCTTGGCGTACTGCAGCGGCCTCGTCACCGCCATGTACCTATAAATACGCACACGTACTTGTATACTGAGCTCATTCGGGGCGACTAAAAACGCGAGACCTGACATCGCAAGACCATCAAAGTTGTGGGGACTGACATCGCGAGACTGGACAACTTGAGACCATGTAGCAAGGGTGGACATCGCGAGACTTGTTTCAATGTTCGAGTGTCTGCTCACTAATAAGTTTTTTGTTACTATGAATGTTATACGAACTGTAGGTATCAGTTTGTCTTAATTGTCTTAGTCATCTGTGTATTACTGTATACCGTCTAAGCGTGTTATGTTTAACGAAGCATGTTTAACGAAGCGGTAAATAACGCGTCAAATACAATTCAATGTTACGATAATGCAGTACGTCTAAAACGACAAAGTTTATAAAGCAACAGTTAATAAAACATGAGATACACTTTAATGTCACAATAATGTAATACAAATAATATTGTTCAACCATGCTCTGATATCTCTGTTTGATCTAGTGCCGCGTTGTCCAGTCTTATGCACTTTTAAGCGGCCAACAAATCATTGATTTCTACTCTACGGTTTTTAATCAACTTTAGCCGCAACAGCCAACATTTTCGCATTCCTACTCAGCCTGTCATTTTAGTTGTCAACGGACAGTTTTCTGATTTCTACTCAGCAGTAATAATCCGTCAAGGACTATTCAGTCCCTCTGTTCAACCGCTGTTTGATCTGGTGCTTACTACATGGTCTCACGTTGTCAGGTCTCGCGATTTCAGCGTCCCCGCTCATGTTACTGAGCTTCTCGGGCCTTCTCGGACCTTTTTGCGTGATTTCAAAATCAAACTGTTTGACAGTGCTCTGAGTAGAGACTAAACGTGAACACTCAGCCGATAGCGTCCGTCATTAAGCAGCACTTGTGATTCATACATATGACACACAGCGCTGTATAAACGTTTTTTGATTGATTGATTGATCGATTGATTAATAGTGACTTCACGGGCATCTGTTCCACTGCGTCGCGCCGCTTCACGATAGCGCGTTTTTCAGAATCGCCAGAATCGTCAACAGACTACAGTATATCAAATAAGTGAGTAAGTATAGTCTGGAAAACCTAACATATCGGCCAGTGCCGACGTGATATGCGGTTGTCCGACAGACAGACCCGCAACGCGGTTTATCGCCATAAATGTAAGCGAACCAGAAAGTAGGATAAAACGCAAAACGTGCAACATCGGTATCTAAACCTTTAATGCACCGAATACACTGCTACGCCGAAAAAGACTAAGTTTTCAGTAGCTGCTTGAATTTGTCGATGTAATAAACGACCTCAGAAAGAAAGAGAGCTTTAAAGGAGTGGACCAGCTGTCGCGAAGAACTAGCAGCTGAGTGTGCTGAGTTAGTGGCGCGTCCCTTCTGATATTCACGAGATGATGGGGCACACGCATTACACGTGCATAGCTGATGAAGCTAACCCGATGGGCCACGGTGCTGCATTATGCCCATTGCTCAAACTCCACTATAAATTGTTGTAGACTTGTTGTAAGCTTTCAATCTGTTTCAGATTCGTTATATAGCAAATCCACAACAAATCGCAAGTGGAGTCGGGACGTAATGTAGTCAATGGTCTACATTCTCATGTATAGTCCACAGACGAGCTGCTGACGCTGATTCAAAGTCTGACCTATCAACGCTGATTGCTGCCAAGTTGAGAATGGATGCCGTACAGCACATGACGTCACAGGCCACCCACGCATCACACAGAGCGTCTCCCAGGCCCCACACGCCGCGACGCACCTAAAACGTATGCACATATACAAGAATACTGTTAACGGTTGTCAGTAATCGTCACCAAAATGGCCAATAACGCGCCGAGCACTCTCTCACAGTTAATGGTGAAGTTGAACACTTATTTCACGCAAAAATTACGTCCTACTGCACGGATTTACGTTTTGGGCACAGTAGGCCCAGCATGTAGGAAATTTAAGTACTCATATACAGAAATAAATAAATAAAATAAACTTAACGAAATTATATTATCAATTGACATTTAATAAAATAAAATTGAACAATGCTTTTGCATAGTACATCGGCACCGAACGTTTCTAACGAGTATTGTAACGTCGCAATTAGTATTTTAAGCTAACAGCAAAGTTTTCAAGTCGTGTAACGTCAGCGGATAACGCCGGATTTCTCAGTCAAACAAGTTAGTTATTGGGATCAACAGCGGAAAGCACAGAAAATCAGCGGAATGCAGCGAAGTGAACTTGATGGACTTAGCATCGGACTTAGCACCTTAGTTAACAGACTGCACGAAAACACGGAAAGAAACGAAGACGAAAGGAGAGAAGAAAGATCGATGGCGGTGTTAGAAGCTGGATCTGGAGTGAAATTGAGATTCACGGCAGTATGTCAATATCATTGATTGACCGCGCAACATTGATTACATCAACTACTGCAACAGCAGCAGCAGCAGCAGCGCCGCTGTTGATTAAGGGGCACAGATACAAACTCCCCACGACAAAACCCCTTAAGACGAAACCTCCTCGTGCGTGCAATACTTCTGTATCTTACCACAAGCTGCGTTAAAACGGGGCGCGTTCAGCTGTGACGGGTGGCAAGTAATATTATGTGATTCTGTAGGGTAAATCACGCTCCGTCGCTCTAAAGAATTGTACAACAACTTTTGCCTTTAATGTTTCTACACTATTATAGTTCTGTGTATTTTCGTCTGCTTTTAATGAGTGTGCTGAGTAATTAGTTTGAAAATGAAGTTTGCTACCAGCAAAAGCATTTGCGATATAGTTGTGCAAGGCTTTTGAAAAGTGACTCTCATATAGTGTTTTGTCGCTAAATGGTTTGATACTGAGTATAAAAGTATTTTGTCTCCATTTACTTCCGACTTTAGCTAGCAGCGATTTTACTAAACTTCGGACGGCTTAATCTAGCCGTCTTTGACTTCTGTTTGTTAGGCCTACTGTGATAAAGCGTGGAGCTGCTGACTTTTGACGTCCGAAAAGACAACAAAGTGTACTTTTAGTGGCATGCGTAGGCATCGAAATTTCAGACGAATTCACCGCGTCTGGAAAGATGAAACAGAGGCGAGATATGCAAATCGATTTTTATAAAAGTAGTAAAAGTACCGGTGTGTGCAAACGATATTCACTGATCTGACTGAAAAAACACGATTCGCCTTCGTAGGGGTTTTATTGCAAGGGGTTTTGTTGCGGAAAAAAGACATCTTGGACAGTCGTTGATTAAAGACACGACTGCAACCCAGATGTACTGGCAACCTACAGGAATCCTCGCGAAACTCGCATCAGCTGCGGAAAATCTTTTTGTCTTTTTCCGCGCGCAGTGGCGGACTCTATTTTAAGGCAAGATTCATTGCTGAACCCCGCGCCCCTCTGACCTCGCGCTGGAAGTGAGCAATCGGCCTCGACCGTGACGCAGATGGAAAATCCGAACTGAAAAACACTCCGATCTGATAGGATGCACTTGCTAACAGAATTAATGACGTACTTTTACACCTCGATATTCCTAGACACGCACTGGCGAATATACGGGGAAAACTAAGCTACGCCATTGTTACATTAGCAGCAGTTACAAGTTCTTTAAACCTCTGTACGCGAGTCGCATTGCAAAGTATTGCCGTATGTAGGCTTACTCAATGTTGGATGGACCATTTTCTTCTACGTCACTCGATCTCATCCACTTTATTACGAAGCAATTCTTTCTTCAATTTTTTCTTACATTGGAAAGCCTGCCGGTAGCGTAATGTCTACGGATCATTAAAATCTAAGTGCTATATCGTATCAGAAATATGTAATTTCTGAATAACAACTGATTAAATCTAGTAAACATTTTCACAAGTAAATACTTACTATAGTCTTTTTGTTCTCGTTGTTTTGTCGTGGAATGTGTTGTGGAATTGACCACATTTCTGAACTCTGAACAAACATGAATTCTATAGCTGTAACACTTAGAATACGAATTTAAGATGATGACTAGCCTCGACGTAAACGGCAAGTGGCATGACCAGTACAGCGACCATGATGTCAGCGATGGCCAATGATACGATAAAATAGTTGGTGACGGTCTGCAGACTCCGTTCACGTTTTACACTCAGACAGACGAGCACGTTGCCGAACACCGTCAGCAGTGGGAACAGCAGCAGCAGCAACGTCCAGTATAGGTCTTCCTCCTGCACGCATCATCATCAGCAGCATAATCATCACTTACGTCATCATCGCTCCCGTCATCATCTCGTATCAAATGTATTAATTTACTTCGTCCAATGCGTTATTGGCTTTCTATGCGGTGGTTATAATAGGCCGCATTACGAGTCTTGCCCGTCCGTCTGTTTCTTACGGGCTCCCAGTTCTAAAACGAAATGGCGTGGGAAACCCACCCAAAATTGCTGTGTTGAATGTTCTCCATACAGGAGTAACCGCTGTGTCAATTTTCAGATCAAGACGTCAAAGGTCAGGGCTAGGGTCCAGGGACGGTGTTAGGGTTGCGCAGCTTTAAACGGACGGACGCACGTACGCGTCATATGGACAAACATACAGACGGACGGTCAGACAGGACGACGAACGAGCAAAAACAGCCGTGCAGCTAGGTCGGTAACACAAAGCGAATTAAATTGTCGACGTTACGCTAACATAGAATTAGCCGATAAACGACAAAGACCCGAGTGTCGACTTGCTGCTGAAGTTGCAGCCGATGGTCATCATTACAGAACAGTTCAGTCAGCGTTGTGATGTTGTAGTCTTGATTCACTAGGTGGCAGTGCGGCGATGACGCGTTGGCGCCACCTGGCGTACACTCGCAGAACTTCGTCGTTGTATTGCTGTTGCTGAGCCCCAGCTGCAGTGCCAGGTTGACCACAGTCTCGTCGTCGATACGCCGGTTCTCTGTCACTGCATCCACGTCGTTTGACGTCATCCTGCAACATTTAAACCACACTAGGTCGCACTGCTGCTGTTTTCGTAACTTTCGGCTGCAGTTGTGCGTCATAAAGCAACGACGGCGTAATAGTTTAAGTACGATAACCCACCGTCTGGAGTACTGCCGAGTACTGCGTATTCGCTTACCCACTTCAGCAGCGCTTTATATCTTGTACATATCGCATTGCAATAAGCCAGTTTTAAACACAATCACAAATCCGTGTTTTAGACTTGGGAATGTTTTGCTCAAGCTTTTCCGGCTTGGCTCGTATTTTTTGCTCATTCTTCAACAATAACCAGTATAAAAAGTCAAAAATGTCCGCAATTCATTGTCCGCGGTTTCCTGAAGGTTTGCGTAATTATGCGGGCATAAGCTTACTGAGTGCTTTCGTCGATTATGTGCCAGCTGAAGTTTGCCAACTCAAAACAATAAAGAGCGAAAAAACAAAATCGGCATGATTAACGTTCTCCAGAGTAGGCGCGCTTGCTGAAAACGGTTGACGAGGACGTCCAGCACCAGAACTTCAGAGTTCACACCGCACGGAGAAAAGCAAAGAATATAGGGACACTTGGCGTCAAGTCGTCAGTATGGCATCGCTCTAACAGAAGTTCGCCATTAAGAAAAAGCAGAAGTAACCGGCGTATTAGTTTTTAGTTTATACGGTCAAAAGTCAAAATTAGAGTTAAATAGATTAAGTTTGCGGAGCTCTAGACGAACAACCGCATAGTGTCACACTGGCCCCACATATTTTTATTTGTTTTTAGGTTAACTTTTGTAAAATTGCCACACTAAATCGTCTGTTACGTAACGCAGTTTTGACCTCACACGTCTCCAGTAAAAACACGCACACATCGGCAGTCGTCGGTCCGTCAATCAGTCGGTCTGAGCTGTCGTTTATTTTCACGACGAGAAAACCAGATTCCGTGATTCCACGCTGCGGTTTGCTACGAGCTTCGACCGCGGCCTGCAGACTTCAAACGCCGCGACCGACCCTCATATCCCGCGCATTTCATATTCGCTGGACGTCGTCGGTTTAATGACGTCATCAATGACGTCATCAATGACGTCACCGCCCGTTGCTGCTGCTGCTGATGATGATGATGACGATGATGCGGTTTGTCGATACGACTCAAGTTACGACGGTGATTGATCAATAAACTGCACGGCGCGTCGCGTCGCCGGCCGCAAATCATTCTATTTTATACACACCACAACCAGACAACGTACGTACGCTCCATCTCTCGAGATTTCTGTCTGTGCGACGGCCCATGGCGCTCGAGCCATCGCTCAAAATCAACGCAGCGTAATATTGCCATATTTTACGATTGCTGTTATTGTTACTACGAATACTACTACTATTTATTTAGACACATATGTAGGCCTTTGTCGTCGTTTGCAATCGTCGCCAAATCGTTCATTCAGTGGTTAACACAACGTAAAAATTGCATAGCACGGGTCAAATTTAAAAAGTCTCATGGAAAAATGGCTTTTACGACGTTTTGCTTAATTACTGCTTTTCACATATTTCACTGAAAATTCTGACGTCAGAATTTTCATTTGATCAGTATTGTCAAAACTAATATAAAATGAAAAACAGTTTGGTCTGAAAGTTCTTTGACGTTATACATAAATAACAACGGAAAATTGCATCAGCCATTTTTATCGAGACACCGTGTGGAGTCGCCGTCGTATTTATGGACATGTGCAATGGCGTGTTTCCGCCGATAACGCGCGCGTAAATAATAACAGAGACTGCGATTTCTGTTGTCTCCTTCTCGACGACTGTAACACGTCGCGCAGTAAAAATAATCGGCATAGAAACCTGTGTGTAGGCGTATAACAGCAATTACACGTAGGCTAATGTTAATTACTCAAAGTACTGAAACGATGCAGTTTTCCAGGGGCGTCGAAGCAGGGGACATGGAGTAATTTATTTCCCCCTTTCTTCCCCCACTCAAAAAATGGCTGTCTGAAAATTTTCAGAAAATCGTCTAAGAAATTATCGTCTAAATACGCAAAGTATAGTACTGAAAAAAACAATTTGAAAAAAATTTAGGGGCAAGATCAAATTTTTTGAGCACCCATAATCTCCTTTGTCGGAAATTTACAACTAAGCAAACGTCGAGCAAACATGAAGCAGGCTTGATGAAACCCCGCCCCCTGGCTCAAATGTAGGCCTAGATTTAGCCTACAGCTGATCACGTGCTATATACAGGGTGCGGCAGAAAAAAGTGGACCCCTAATTTTTTCGCAATTTTCTCAGCAACCGTTTGGGATTTTTTTATATGAAATTTTACACCTTTATTTATTTAAACCTTTTACCTCTAACTGTTAAGTAAAATGTGATTCTGTTGAAAAACGACGAAGTTATAGACTTCTTAACATGACCGCCTACCGATTTTTCAGCATTCAAAAACGTTCATGCTAAAAATGCTATTTAATTTTCAAAAACTGGTTACGTTACTGCCGATGACGTCAGAGTAAGGTTTTGATAAAAAGCAATTTTTGTTGTTTATAAATTATCACTAAATTATCGTTCCTTTAAAGCAATCGCCGGCTGCTTACCGGATTCCTCTTCCAGCAGGACGGCGCGCCGGGCGCGTCAGCACACACAACGCGCAACGCCGCGCAGCGCGCAGAACTGGCTGCGGGCCAGCTGTCCAGATATCATCACAAAAGACCAATGGCCTCCAAATTCGTCGAATATAAACACAATGGACAATCACATATGGGGTGCAGTATTAGAGGCTTACTGCAAACTTAAAACAAAGCTGAAAACAAGCACCGAACTCAAGGAAGCGCTTCACGTCATCTGGGACAACCTGCCACAGGGACCGATCGACAAGGCTGTAAAAGATTTCTCAAATAAGGCGACTGGAGGCTGTTGTTGTTGCTTGGAGCTGGTGGTGAACACTTCGAACATTCGCAGTCACAATAGAATTCTGGCATTAGATCATTATTTAACTGTGTTGTTTCAACGATGTTATTAAATTGGTGTTGTAGCCGGAACATTTTTGAATGCTGAAAAATCTGTAGGCGGTCATGTTAAAAAGTCTGTAACTTCGTCGTTTTTCAACAGAATCAAATTTTACTTGGCAGTTAAATGTAGAACGTCGAGATAGCTGGATGAATGTTAGCAAACATCGAGCAGACGTCGAGCAATTAGCATGTGTGTTTTGAATACATTTGCTCGACGTTTGCTCGATGTTTGCTCGATCGTGTAAACGGGGTATAAGCCTGGTATCGTTCACGCAGTGCAAAAAGGGCGAAGTTGATGATTTCGGCTGCCCGAAGGCATCCGTAATTAGGTCGCAGTTTTATGGCAGACAAAATAAACCGCATCTCTGATAGTTAGCTGCTAGCAGCATCGCTATAGTCTTGCGAAGTTACCTGATAAGTCATGACCACGGGGCTTTATCGGTAGAAACTGATTATTGGATTTATTGCCATATACACGGAACAGGACACGCGCATTAATGCTATCATCATCGTTACGGCAAAGATGACCACGGGTAGTCCCCATTTTTCAGAGGCGGGGACAATAAACAAAATTCTCATCATGTAGAAGGGCAATCTTAATGGTATAATCACGTTTAAAATTTAAACATTTTAGTGTAGTTCTAGCAAACTGTTCTCTGTCTCTCGGTCTATAACTATTCATCATCTCGATACACGTCATAAACATGACTTATTATACCCATTTTGTGCAGACTGGATTTGGTAAAAGGAGCATTATATAAGGCTTGTAAGCTTTGAAATAATTTACCGGATGATATTAAAACCATAAGATCATGCCATTCTTTTAGACTTAGATTGAATCGGTTATTATTGCAATCGTTGGAATAGATGCAGAACTTGTTTAAATTGTTTGAATTGTGTCTGTTTGCATTTTTTCTGTTCATCTTATCTCTCATTGTTCTGTTTTATTGTTTTCTGTTGTGTTAATGGTGGCCAGCGTTAATGGACGTTTGCCTTTTCTGGCAGCCTGTCATTGTAGTTGATTATTATTGTGAAAACTGTTATTAATTTTGATATGTGACTTGGCAAATAAAATTCTCTCTTTCTGTTTCTCTCTCTATTTAATTGTAATTAGTGTTTTGCAATTACAGTAACCTAGTTCCCTCTAGATAAAAATATTCAATTACCGCTAAGTGTCAATGTATCATAATAATATTATTGCACTATGTAGACATTGTTTTTAAAACACAGCGCAAGCATACAAAAATTCAAGCAACGTACATTTTGCCTTACGCCATTGAGTTCAAGGTGCCCCTCCCTCCTTTTTTCTTGAGACTAGACCTCTAAAAACGACTGGCTTGACACGTGACGTGACCACGTGACTGACGCTGAGGCTGCCCCAAGCTACGAAAAATATCAACACACACTGATCGACCTCGCATCGTCGTACAAGATAAAGTTATAATTGATAATTCGGCTTGCAGCCGTCTTCTATTCGATTGACGAAATAATGACCTTGTGCGAAATGCTGCTTGAGGGTTGGATTAGGCTTAGAATGCTGCTACAGTTCTTGTTATGAGCTGATCCGTGCGATGTCGTCATCGTACAGTGTTAGCCTTCCGGTCGGCAGACGAGCTCGTTTGACGACCAAACTAACAACATTGATGAGAAATTGAGTTGTATTTGACACACACAAAGTAGCAAAGAGAGCGAAGGAAAACAACACAGTGACACGAAGAGGCAGACACAAGGAGAAGTAGGTCTAAAGGTGAAGTGATACAGACGACGTTCATCGAGTTCGACTTTGTTTTCAAATGCGTCTACTTCTTGTGACACATAGGCTACATTTAACACCTCACAGTATTCCAAGATAACAACAAGAAATTTGAGCTAATGCTCACGAGACACGCGAAAGTCTATAGCAGTTCCGGTTTAGTAATTTAGCTGAAAATTGGGGTGTTCACTCTAAGTTAATATACAAATACTAAATTCTCTATGTGGATCGCATAAAAATAGTTTTAATCCGTGGCGCCACTTTGTGAATGATATAGACGTCGCAGCCCGAAATCGTCAAAAAATCCATAAACCCCCTATTTTGGCGTTCAAGGTCATTCAAGGTCATTGAATTCGGCGCCAATCGAGAACCAGTGTACGACTTCTATTAGTGATTGATAGTAACCTATAGGCCCTATCTCGCACCGTTACTGAGATACAGCGACTTACTGGCCAAAAATCGCAAATTTTGCCCACCCCCTCTCATTTAGCGCCCTCGTTTAGGGTGACCCTCTTCGAATTTATGGACAAAACTTTACGGTTTTTGAAACTAGAGTCTTCCAAACAGCCGATGGTGAAGATTTGGTGATCTTAGCTTGCACCGTTTTTGACTGATCCACCCGTGTGACAGACGGACGGACGGACGGACGAAACGACGGACAGACAGAATTGCGATGGCTAAGACGTGCTAAAGCAGTAGCTGCTTTCGCGCGTAAAAAGCTAGCATATTAACTAATGCGGTCAAAGACAGTGTTCAGCAAGGTACATAATTAGTAGCGTATAGTAGAGGCGGCAGCAGCCACAGAGTATGGCCTATTTCGCATTAGCTAAATGCCCGAGATTATGTCATTTCAGAAAAATTCAGTTCAGCTATTTGTGTTGATGTTAGATACATTGACAGACACACTGTGAAAAGTGCTTTTTGTGGCTTTGCACGCATCATGTATGGAGCAAGCGTCTGGTCCCAGTATAGTCAAGAGGGTGGCAAATACCCGGCGGAGTCGAACCACTTCTGTTCCTGCAGCCGATGCATTTGCATCACAGCAAACGCAATTACAGCGGTTTCTCACAGACTTATGGTCCACAATTCCGACGTAAAACAACTTTTTTGAACTGCAAACTTCCAATAACTAAACATATCCAGTGCAAAAAGTTCTATGCGACAGTGTATAGTGCAAAGATGCATTTCCTGGTACTTTTTATGCCACTAATGACCATAAAAGTGGCCATTTTGTGTCGCCGCTTACGACGAACACTGTAAAAACAGACCACGGCTGGTCGTTTATAGTTTATGTGGCGTGCTTGCGACGTATATCGCTGTGTAACAATAGCGCTGCTGCTGCTGCAGCTGTTAATCCCGCAGTTTACTCGCCAAGCTAATCTACGAGCTCTCGGCATGCACGTCTCCGTCGTCTCGCAGTTCACTCACCAAAGCCCCGTTTCCACTACTTCGATATGTCGCCGAGGTGTTCGACAACAAGTCGGCACAACAAAGTGTACAAGAGATTTTACAAGCGATATTATTAGATTGTAACCAATCTAATGTACTCCTCGCGCACATTATTTTTTCATGTACTTTTCTAAGTGTTTTTTTCGTTCCTTTCAACTTTTATTAGAGACCCGGCGTCTATTTGAGACCGCGGTCCCAATATTGTACTAATAGTGACTGGCGTTGAGGTCGTTATTGGAAATTGTCTCCCCGTCTATCTAACACCGTTAACAGAATATGGCGCCTCAAAGATAATGGGGTCACGCCTTGACCTTTTAAGGTCACATGACGTCATCGGTCACGTGACCATTTGACGCGCGGTGGTCGACTTCCTATGAGTGGTTCATTGTGACCGTGGCCGTTTGAAGTTTTTCCAGGAAGGCTCTTCCAGAAACAGAAGTTAGTCGTCGTTCGGTCGGTCGTCGGTCGGTCCTCAATATTACACCGATCTCATATACTCCTCTTCGCTACGTTAGGAACGTAGCGCGCGATGAGTAAAAATGTGGTGGATTTATTGCAAGCTTTCGATTTCTTGTGGTCGTTGGCTTGTGTAGTGCTGGTTGTTGTGGATTTGCTGCACATTCAATGCCGATTTGTTGATCATTTCTTTCAGCGCAGTTTGCACAACAAACCAACAGCGAATCAAACTAACGCAACGCAGCTAACGCAATAAACGCAACGTATACGCAACGCAAAAAATGACACCGCTTCTATCATTGTGTTTGCGCCGTTGCCTGCATCAGCATAGATCTTGGGTTTCGTGCTTTGCGCGTTGGATGAAAACTACAGGGTAGGGTAAAAGTGGCACCATTTTTGTACGTCTTATAACTTTACCAAATATTGATCAATTTTCAATTTTTTTAATGTCAGAATTAGAAGACAATTTGTAATTAAAATGTCATTATAGATCCCACCACACTTCAAGTATGCCGCTACACTACCTCGTGAAATGTCAGATGACGCACTCAAGCCGGCGACGCCACTGACCAGTTGCGTGATCAACGTTGATCGAGCCTGGCATGTGGCCCCAAACAACCCAAACTTAAATCCAGTCGATTATGCTTTCGGGATGCCCTTCAACAGATGGCCTATCGATGTTGACGATTCACGACAGTCAACCAGCTAAAAAAAGCCATTGTCGCTGAGTGGGGCAAAGTGCCTCAGCGTTTGGTTGATCGCGCCATTGGTCAGTGGCGTCGCCGGCTTGGATGCGTCGTCCAGCAGCAAGACGGACACGTTAAACATTTGATGTGAAAACTGTAAGATGTGATTTTTTGGACAATAACTGAGAGACAACAAACACGTTGTTTCCGTTGTTAATTTCCTAAAATGTGTTGTTACGAAAGTCGTCTTGTTTTTAATTTTTATTCTTAAGACACTGACATTTCACAAAGTAGCGTAGTGACACACTATGGGTGTGGTGGAATCTATACTAATAGCTTTATTGCAAATTATCTCCTGATTCTAAAAGTAAAAAAATTAAAAATCCGTTAATATAAAGTGAAGTTATAAGACGTAAAATGGTGCCATTTTTGGTCGACCCTGTAGACTTAAGCGTATATCGTCAAACGCACATGGTGTCAACAACCAATACCGGACGTTCAAATCATTAAATTTTAAGGTACGTACAGAGCGACAGAAATAAAATAAAACAAGATAATGTTCGGACGGACGGACGCACGCATGGACACTCAGGTGATTTTATACTCTGTCCAATGACAGACAATAATATGAAATGAAAGCGGCGCGTTCCGGCTTTCATCTCATTTCATTTCATTTCTGTCACTCGGTACGCACCTTTAGACAACGCCGCAGAAGCGTCGCTGAGATAACGCTGTTTTTGTTCCACGCTACGTTTGTTTGTTCCACTGTAAAAGGGGTCGTTTTCAACGAGAAGCACAGTATTATTTATTTTTATTATACGGTTTATACACACGTTAAGTCATTGACAATGATGAAGATTCGCAAATGTGAGTAAGTACAGTAGCAGTACGATTGACGACGGATTAAAATAACTGCATGATAGCCGGATGAACGAGGTTGTTGGTCATCTGTAATTAATTTGCGCCACTCATCCGAATGCCGTTCTGATGTCCAGGCGACACATTAGGTAAAAACTGTTCTCTAGCTGAATGTTCTCTACTGTCCAGGTTTTTCTAAACTGCGTTAAGCATTGGAAAAAAACAAAATAATTGCCAAAAATTCAATATTTAGGCTACTGTTCTGAAAGTCGTAGACGTCGGTTGGCTAAATGTTCCTGCTGCAGCAGCTGCTGCACGAGACAAAATTCCTGGACAGTGGCAACTATACACGTGCAAAAAAGTAAAGTTAGCTTCGCTCACGTTACCTTTTTGCAATGTTTAACTCTAACTGACACGTTTAGTACAACGTACATACAAAATTTTTACACACAAAAAGCTTTAACTCCGACGGGATTTAAATTCCCGAACACCAAAATGTTAGCACACTTGCCGTTGGCAAACGCGGCGTTAGACATTCTAAAAAAAGCTTCGCGTGGCGCGTCATTAGTGAAAGTTGTAAATTTTTGAGTACCTGTAAACCGCTGTATTGTGACGGCTGACTGAACGCCGTTCAACAATCTCGTTGCGACTAAATGCTGTTGATACTTCTAAACACTGCTGCTGCTGCAGCCTGCTGCTGCTGCTGACATTGCTGTTACCAAGTGCGGGATGCGTTGCTACGAAGTGTGTGCTGAAGACATTATAGGCCTACATTCAATGATACGGTCCTCGCTCGTTGCTACAACACGAATGAAGAACTAGTTCTTTTAGAAAAGTGGAATCAAAATTGTCTTAGCGGTATAATGAATAAATTTATTTTTGTCAACACGCGCAGACAAGCACAAGACGAGATATAAAGAAAGGCTATACGTCTTCATTAACTGATTCTTTTGTGGCATTATGGCGTTATATAAATTGGTACTTAATTACTTACTAGCAGATGCCCCTAATAAAATCTCAAAAATATTACACTGCAAAAAGTGATACTAATACGAAAAACCGATACGGTACAGCTTGAAATTCTCATTTAAATAGATTAGTATTTCTACGAGCTACGTGAGAAAAGGCATCTTTTTTCTAAACATGGTGTATTGTTGTGCATGACTTGGAATGATGACTATAATTTACTTCGATCGGAGCCGATGTAATTATCGCAGCTAGCAGCGGCAATCAACCTGAGACGTCGTGATATGCGCGTTGACTGCTGCGACTAATATAAAGTGATTTCTGCCGATAGGAGACCTGCCCCTGCGGGTTCCTTGAGCTGTAGAACACAGGCCGATCCGTTTCCTGGTCGGGTGCTACAGGAAGTCGCTTAAAGCAGGTTTTTTGTTAGTTTTGTGCTGCTAGATTGTGTACACTTTTTACGCGCATCTTAGCTATCGTCTTGGCGTCCGTCCGTCTGTCTGTCACATTCGCGAACTGATCTGTATCAAAACGGTGCAAGCTAGGATCACGAAATCATCACCGTGGGCTACCTCAAGGTCTTTAATTTTTCGTAACAAAATGTCGTGCCCTTAGGTGAGGAGGTTCTCCTCGAACGAGGGCGTCAAAGAGGGGTACCGCCTCCCTTAAAAGACGTTATTTTGCCGGTATTGGCTCGTATAGTGTGAAAACGGTTGCAGATAGGTACAGATATGCTGCTTATCAAAACAAGCACTGGTGTCAGGCTTTTTAGATTTATCAACATGGATGACCTTGAACGACCTTAAACACTTTAAAAAGGGATTTTTAGTAAATTTTTCGCAATTTTTGGATGCAGCGCACATTTCAACACTGAACTGCGACGAAATGGCTGGAGATTTATTTATTTTATTTTAATATGTAATAAACATTCGCGACAAACGCGCGAGAACAATAACATAGAAAAACAGTAAAATAAAAACTACAAACATTACTAAGGTAGACAAAAGAAACACAGAAAATACATGCTAAACATAGAAAAACAAAACAACCTGCGTATGAAATTTTCAGCATTAAACGTAGATTTTAGCAGTCCAAGTCTCAACCCCCTAGGTTCAAGGAGATCGGCGCAGGCGAGCGTCAAATACAGCTACCACCTAAAAGTGGTTATTTTACCGCAATTATCTCGTGTAGCGTGAAAACGGTTGCAGATAGGCACAGACGTGCTGCTTATCATAACAAGCAATAGTGACAAGCTTTTTATTGGTGTCAACGTCGATGACCTTAAACGACTTTCAACCCCCAAAATGGGAGTTTTGGGTGATTTTTTGGCGATTTCCGGTTGCGTCACACATTTTAAAAGTGAATTACACCGAAATGGCTGGAGATGAACCTGGACAACCTGCGTATGACATTTTAGCATAGAACGTACATTTTTAAGAATCTGTGTTTCAATCTCTTAAATTCAAGGAGTCTTCCACACGGAAACCTCAAATTTAAGTACTCTTTCAAAATGCATTAATATCTTATTGCTGTAGGCCTACACTGATTGCCAAGATGGCAGGACCGCTGCTATCGCGCGTCACGTGAGCTTTTCTCAAATTTCTTGTCGTTGGTATCTATAGGCCAACGGCAAGGTTATCCGAATAGTGCCGTTTATCTGTTGGCTTGTCAGCAAGATTACGAAAAAAGTTAAACGGATTTGGCCTAAATTTTTAAAGAAGGTTAGGCTTGGCTCAGCTTGAAATGTGCAAGATTTTGGTGATGATCCATTTGGACATCCGGATCCAAGCCCGGATTTTCGGATTTTTTTTCGGTTTGCCTTAACACCGAAGATCACTATGCTACAGATCAGCTGAGCTGACAAATATTGTTTTAGTTTCTAAACTTCAGATCAATATAATATGGCACCGCAGATTAATTACAAGATTCAAGACGTGGTTAGAGTTAAAGTTATAAAGCTTAAGTTCACAAAGTTAAACAATATCTGCCATCTTAGCTGATCTGCGGTGATCTGTAGTGATCTGCAGTAAAATATTTAGGCAGACACGATTTTTACCATTGCAAGATAAGACGAAAGTTTATTTTAGCAGGATTACAAAAAAGTTAATACCAACGAATTTGGTTGATATTTTCATGGAAGGTTAAGCTTGCCGCAGCTTAGAATGTGCAACATTTTGGTGGTGATCGGGATGGGCTTCCGGCTCGTGAGTCAAGAATAAAGACAGCCTTTGTCGTAACTTTATCAGTTATTGACGGATTTTCGAAGGAGAAATATCTTCGAAATCTGTTAGAAAGTAATTTCGTAAAAGATTTCACTTTATCTCAATGCAACATAGTGCACCAACGCGTTTAATATGTGGTAGGATATATATTATATATAATGATCACTTCGTTTCCATTTTCTGGACAGTGTGCCAACGAGGTAATAAGTAAGTAAGTAAGTAAGTAAATGATTTATAAAGCGCCAAAGTCTCAGAAAGAATCAGGGCGCATATCAGAATCAGAATCAGGTAATGTTGAAAACTAGTCGGTATTTGATAAAGTTATGATAAAAACGTAGTCTTATGTTCGGATATGTTTATATGAAGAAGAGCGATATTGCTGTCTGCTGACTCCAAGTCAGCGCCGCGAGCTAAAATACTTTCGTGTGTATAGCCTATGCGGTAACCTACAGGTTGCTAAACTGATTATCTGTCACGACTAGACAGCTATCCAGGCCAACGGTGTTGCCTTCAGGTCATATCAGACGATTTCACCTTTGATGTCTGTCAATCACATGCTACTCTCTCAACGCTAATACACTCCAATCATCACACATAGCTAACCTAGCTTCTCTCTCTCTTTCTCTAGTTATCTACCTGTCCGCTAGGGGACATCATTGCTGCTACCTATGCACCCACACTCTGGCGTCAGATATATTATCTGAACTCCCGTGCAAAAGCTAAGCTAGACCTATAAATATTGACGTCTAGGCCCTACCCGCGATGTTTGTGCTACACTTTTTAGCCTGCAGCCAGCCCTCTCAGAGAAAAAGTTGATAGGCCTACTTCGACGATAACCCCCGTTATAGGCTCGCGCTCCGCGCGCTCGCCATGCCCCTCTTGCCAAATCCCAAATACGCCACTGCTGTCCTCCTAAAACTTAATTACGTATTAACAACAATTCAAACTTGACTTTCATGCTGCGACAGCTACTTAGTTTGCTCAAACTGAAAATTCGCATTTTTACGTCGAAATTATGCAAAATTCGCACAGCAAATACTTGATAAAGATTAAATCCACAAACGCTTAACTTGTCTTTTTATACAGAAGAGACTATCACAATAATCCGAGTTGTTGAACGGCTTGAGTGTCAAACAATTGTCGCATATAAAGTTTTTTTTGAAAAGCATCTCGTCTCACCTTTATCAGTTGCATGTTCACGAAAACTACAAACGTTATAATATATAACATCTCATTGAGTTTGAGATTGATAGAGTTTTTTCGGCAAAAACAAGATATCAAAAGCTTGTGCTTGTTATTCACCAAATATAAGTGATTGATTTTTTTGCCGACCGTTAAGGTCAAGCCTGTGTCACAGCCTTGTGTCTGTCTGTTGTCCGTGACGTACGTATTGCGGCTAAACGGTACGTCTTGCTGGAAAACTGAACACTAAATAGGGTTGCCCGACGGCTACCCTGTGGCATCAAGTCCCCTATTTCCCCAAATGGAGACACTGACTGCACCCCAAATGCTTGCACTGCGAATTGTGGCCAAACCGCGCGGCATGGTTACTATTGACAGATTATAGGAAATTATCAATGCCCTATCCGACGGTACCATCGCCGACCCCATATACGGACACCTGTTCTCTCAATATAGAGGTCCCGACCCTCAAAATTTGCATGGCGCATTACGGCCAAACTGTATCAGCAATGCTTAATATTAACAGGCTACAAACATTTGCAAATGCCCTATCTAATGCTTCTGATGCCGACATTCCCTTTCCCTCCAACAGGGGTATTAATCTGATGCCTCATTCCCATTTGCTGGCCTTAGCACACCAGCGTACCAGTACGGTCGGTCTTTCCTATCAACAGCTCGGCTTTTTTGTCTCTAAATTCTTTCATTGCGTCATTCCCAGCCAAGTATGTCACACTTTAGTCTAAGACTTAAGTCTGAAACTAAAGTCTCGGTGAAACTTCACCTCACCCGTTCTCTGAAAAATATGGCAAGTGATCAGTGGCGGATCCAAAAATTAGGAATAGGGGGCGGAAGAGTAGGGGCGAGGTCTGGAAAGGAAGCAGTGCCCCCTCCCCAAAAATTTTATAAAAATTTTATGCCAAAATGATGCATTTTCGTGCAAAATTTTCACATGTTTTGAGATGCATCCAGTCAATAGGGTGCGGCCGCTCCCCCGCCTTCCCCTAGGATCCGCTACTGCAAGTGGTTGGTGTCTCATTTTTTTGCTCACAATGTATGTGACCGTCGTTCAGTATAGGCAGTGCAAATCTGCCATCCTATAAATGTCCTGTTACACTCACACACAATTTGCTGTTCTTTCACTGTCAAATACTGAGCCGCTGACTATGTTACTTTACGTTACATCACAGCATATAAAATGTAATAAATACACACCGAGTCGGCAAACAATCAACGTAACAATAATAACTGATATTATAATGCGGCCGTCTTAACTCCCAAAGACTAGATTATAGATCTTGTCCGTCCGTCTGTCTGTCCGTCTGTTTTTTCTGTGTGTCTCGTACGGGCTCCTAAATCGAAACTAAAAAGTGTAAATAACCAAAAATTCCCGAACGCTCCCTGGGGCACGCAGGAGTAACCTGCGTGCCAATTTTCAGCTAAAAAAATCAAAGGTCAAGGTTAGGGTTAGAGTTAGGGTTGCGCATCTCTAGGCGGACAGCCGCACAATATGTCGGTATTCGGCCGACATAATATTTTTCTATTTAAACTGCGCACTGTCAGCTGTGGCCTGCGCGCTATATAACGGCATGAGCGGGCGGCGACGGCTGCAGCGTCTGCGCTGGAGGGTTAAACTGAGATCGGTGCTGCAGCAAGGGATTAATCATGTACGCCTGCGGGTTGGGAATGCTGGAGTTGGACGAGATCTGTGACGTCACGATGGGTCTGTGGAGCTGCGTCACGTGACCGACGTCATCTCTATGGTGCAAGGTGCGCGGTGGCGTGTACTCTACGTCTGACGAGGAGCCCAAAGCTACAACACCAGACAGCATCAGTACACGCTGTAACAACATGCAGATGCTGAAGTAAATCCAGTAGCTGTCAAAATGGCTAAAATCCTTCACGTAACAAACGAGAAAAAAAATGAAAAATATAATAATAAATAACAATAATAAAGAATAAAATGTAGGAAACAGGCTATAAATGAGCAAAAAAAATCACAATGTTAACGTCAGTGACTATACACAAAAACACAACAACATCGTCAGAAACCAAAAAGTTATATTTTCGTCATACGTACTCCAATTAATACCTACACGAAACAAGTGAAACTCTTAGAATAAGATATACCAAAAGCGTTAAATACCAAACTCCACTAAAACTTCCACTTATTGTGGATTTGTTGTATATATAGCACATGCTGTCCAACAAATTGTTCAAGAAAACTACAAAAAAAGTTGACAGAATGGAGTTCGTTCCTAAATCGTAGTCGACCGTAGCGTTAGCAACGTTCAACGAGACAATAGTTATCATATTCAAAATCCTCAAATACTCACGATCATCGTAAACGCCGCTGAATAGTCTCTTATTTTCACCAGCGTAGGATGCTGGCGTCGTCCGGCTGTCATGGTAACCGTACAACGACGCGTTATGATTGGCTGCTACTATTTCTGACGTCATCAGCGGTGTACGATTTGCGGCAATGTCCATTTGCCTAGAACGTTCAAATCAAATGAAAACAAATCATTTATTTAGTCAAGCAAATATAAAGGCATTGACAAAATGAATAATGAAAGAGCTTGAACAAGGGCACAAAGGGCTGCAAGAGCCTCTTACATGAACCCCAAAAGAAAAAAAAAGAAAAAATACAAATAAGACAACACAATAAAACCAAGTTAAAACAACTGTAAACCAAGCCAAGTCAAAATCGTTTAGTCGAGCTTAGTCGTTGGCAAAGAACAGCGAAATATGATTACAGCTACTGCGCATTAGGGCCTATACGCTACGCATTTAACTAGGAGGCTACGAGCACTCGGGAACGCCAACTTAGAACAACAATGAACAGCAAAATAGTCGGCGCAAAAAATCCTATGCTTCCAGTTTCCGTCAGACTCTAACAAAAAAAACCTGTGTCCCCAACATTTTTATTGGACCCCTCAAAACTATCGATGGAGTTTTACTGGAACAAAACTGTTTGCACGTAGTCTGTTGTGTTTATGAGCTCCAGACTGTCATCAAAATTTTAACAGAAACTTTCTTTGGTACTTGTCCGTTAACTCACTCGCACCCGAATTAACAGCTAGGTTTAGGGTTAGAGTTAGGGTTGAGGTTAGGGGTTTAGGCTTATGGGTAGCGTTAACGTTAATGACAATAACTCGGGTGTGAATGAATTAGGCTAGCGGACAAGTACCCTTTCTTTTAATTTTCCGTACCTATAGGCCTATTTTTACACCAGACTGCAGCTGGAAGCACAGGAATTTTCACCAAGACCGTTAGCAATATAGTTCTGCCATCTGGCGAACAGTAATAAAGCGAGCACATTCCCGCAGCAAGTGCATTTTTGCATCTTGTGGGAAAATAGAAATCTACAGTATTTATCCACTTTCCGCAAATTGCAGTTCCGAGAAACGTCGTTTGAGCCATAACCGACACAATCGGTTGTGGTTGATGTAGGCCCTAAGTAGCGGCGATTGAAGCTTCTTGCTATACAGAAATGAAAGAAACTGGCAAATAGACCTAGGAAATTCGTCTTAAACTCGTCAACTAAAACTAGAACTCGTCAATTAATCAACTAGAATTCACCGTTCGTACTTGAAAATATATTTATTCAACAAACCAATATACAATTACAAGCTTAGAGATGTTACATAATGTTTTTTATGCTATAATAGTTAGCAAAATTACTTATGCTATCTCATCTTGGTACAGTTTTCTTGCTAAAGCACAAATTGCTCAGATAAATAGTTTGTTTAAGCG
>Ga0209367_1003401_pt1 | contig 21640 bp, 12 predicted proteins | sample WorMetLIZISLAND2_FD_187412 | JGI IMG/M metagenome (GOLD analysis project Ga0209367, IMG submission 187412) | Marine gutless worms symbiont microbial communities from Max Planck institute for Marine Microbiology, Germany - Olavius geniculatus... ...
GTAAACACTGGTTGTTTTGTTGAGTACAATGCGTGTTATATGCTACATTTTGTAACTGCAATTATATTATGCCATACAAAGAATATTTATGAAATATGCAAACCACATCGCCTGAAAGCAAATGTCCTAACAAATACAGTGATGTAATTTTCATTCAAATCGATCAACATTTGAAAAAGTTATTGCAAAAATACAAAGGGGTCCCGATTTTATGAATCACTGTGTAGACATGTTAACATCATTAATGTGCACATTTTCAATTATTTACAGCAGTGTTTTTCAACCTTTTTGTTGCCGTGGAACCCTGAACAAGCGTGGAGATCACTCACGGAACCCCATGCATTGATCCCTGTGTCCAGCGACGTACGCGAAGTTGAAGCTACAGGGTATCTACGGACTCATTTTTCTAGCAGAGCAGAGCTCCTGTGAGGACGACAAAGCAAACAAAGATGACCAATATTAAATTTGACCACATTAACAGGTAGCAGTACGTTATTGTATTTAATGTCAGATGACGGGCGAGGCGGTTGTCGACGGCCTCTTAGCCCCCACCATACCAACTGAAAAAATTTATCATGTGGACGTCCTCGTTAAAGATACGTGCCTTTTTAATTTTCCTTAGCACATTGTTTAAAGAATTGAATTCATTAAGTAAATGGTCAAACGATTTCGTAACCATAGGCCTAACCCTAATCAGTGCGTTTTTTTTTCTCTTCTTCATCTTTATTTGCGATAGGCCTAATGCACTTATCCTCGAAGTTGAGTAGCCTAATGTTGTGCATAGAAAGCCTACGCTCCTAAAAATGCAAATACACCAAGACTACTAACAGCAAAAATGATTTAACAGAGTTGGTCTATGCAAAAATAAATGCGTAGAAACGCAATTTCGAACAAAATATTTCATGATGAGTATTTCTATGACATTGTTTGGCAAGATTTCGCATGCTAGCTTATTCATTACTGGCCAGCTGCGGAACCCTTGGCAGATGCTCGCGGAACCCTGGGGTTCCGCGGAACCCCGGTTGAAAAACACTGATTTACAGACTACAGTGCTTCATCTTGCACTTTTTTCTACGAGATTTTCGTAGCTGCTAGCATCCTTCTACGTAATTTTGCAAATGAAAGAAATTTCTTTCGTACATTTTGCTAGCTCTGCCCACAAATTGTTTATCTTTAGTTTTCTTTCTCATTGACTGCAACAAAAATCAATTGAGACAAATCGATTAAATTTGGGAATTTATCAATTAGAAAAATTGCAATATGCAATGGCTTTAAAAATAACTAAACTCACCATGAAGTTGTGAACACGTATACACTACACAGAATAAAAGAACGTGTTTTGAAACAACAACAGAGATCAGTGCAAAATCAAGCAAAATACATGATTCGCAGATTAAATCAAAATAACAAAATTGTATTTCTGCCTCTAGAAAATTCTAGCAAGCAGCAACTAACCAGCATTTTCAAATCTTCACTGAAACACTTTAATTACAAGAGCCAACTAATCAGAAAATAACGCGGACTAAAGTTGACAGCATATTTTTTGCAGAAGATATCATAAACTGCTTTGAAAGAACAAGCAGTTCTAACAAAGAAAAAATATAAACATAAAATCTGCCATTACTACCAAATGGCTCTATAAAAATCTTATTATATTTATTTTTAAACCCCCAGTACTCAATTCCTGAGAGTAAAATATTAAAAGCTAAGCAAGAAGACCACAGCAGCATCTACTCACGTCCGTATGGAACGCCACTGCGTTCTTATTAATTATTATTATTATTATTATACTTATATATATTTTTCTACCCCCCCAGTAGTAAAGATTCCCGGGGGTTAAAAACAAAAAAATGTTAAAAACAAAGTGTCGGAGTGACTAGAGGTCTGGTGCATCGCCAGCCTCGACAAAGGTCACAATGATCAGAATAGCGTTAAATTGCTGTACAGCGTTAAATCACTGTACAGCATTAAATCGCTGTAGCAGAACAGAAATGGTTATTAATATTATTACTAAATCCATGTAAATTATAACTCTTTGTTTCAACATATGAGTTCATACAAAGATCAGAAGCATACCGTCAGTAACTTTTGTGAGCAAAATGTAGATGTTTTTTCTATGCTCCGAGTCGACGTTTGCCTCAGACGATATTTCTGACTGAAGGTCCAGTAAACGTGCCGTCAGTTCTAGATACCGAGCATTCTTCACACAAATACTGACCGATTTCAAATTAAATAATAATCAAAATTAATCATTATAAATATCAAAATTCTAAATACTGTTCTTAAAAGTAAGACGTAAAAATGATATCAAGTTTCAGCCTGTACTGAGAAGACAAACATGTATGAAACAAAATTCTTGCAAAAAAAATGGGCTTGCTAATGGAAATTTCGTAATGGAAAAGTCACAAATAATCACAAAAATCTACAAAAGAATCCAGAGCAATACCAAAATCTATTCAATTCCTTCTATGACCAACCCCTATGAAAAATTCTTCAAAAGTCGTTACTTGCTAACAAACAGGCAGAACCAAAACACAGTCTCCACCAAAAAGCAATGACTAAAAAAGCCAGCAGATGATGTGGCGTGCAACTGCTGTACACAGAAATCGATATATACAAGTCAAACCTGGCACCCCTCTTCACTTTCTAGTCGAGAATGATCAGCGGGAATTTATCCTGACACCCCTTGTTTACACAGGCTCAAAGACAACAACCAATTACTATATACAACAATGCTACAAGTTCATAATGACAATGATAATGCCAGCACCTAGCGGGTAGCAGGACCGGCTTGTCTATATATGGCAGTAGAGCTGCTAACTGTAAAATGCAAACAGACAGAAAGGACAGACATAGTCACGGTGCAGACAGCCACAGACATGGTGCCCGACAATAAGGGTCACTTATAGCAGTTGCAAGCCAACAAAATCACAATGTTAGATGGCCTACCGGGTCAGATGTGTCTTCTCCAGTCTCCTCATGTTTTGGTATACAAATTTCTTCCTGGCTGCTACGATCAGCGACCAAATCAACATCATCATCATCATCATCATCATCATCGTCGTCGTCATCATCACTGTCTAACTGACGCTCAGCATATTGCAGGATCCAGTCCTTCTGACTGATACCATCACTCGACTGTCACAGAACATGCATTATTAGCTGGTACTGTGTGGCTTAGTGATATAACGATAGCGTGCCGAACTAGTAACCTGGAAACTGCAGGTTCGAGTCCCGCCCGGTGCACTGCCAGGTAACAACCTTGGGCAAGTTGTTCACACACGTGCCTCTGTCACCAAGCAGTATAATTTGGTACCGGCTTCACCGCCACCGGGATGGTAAACGCCAGTATATGGGAGAGGTCTGGCCTACCACCCATGTAACTGAGTTGTTTGCACTCACTGCTGGCTCAGGGTCATTGGAAACAGAGATGAGCACCGACCCCAAGGTCGCAGAGCTGCGAGAGGGCGATGCTGAGTATGGGGCAAGTTACGTTAAGTTTCATTACTGATAATAAATATTGCACGTCAAAGGCAGTCAATCTCTTAATCAGCCGAAATGGAATTTTCAAAGTGGCCTAAGTAATATAAACTACCGCTAATCGACTAGATACGGGTTAGATGAAATACAGTCCAGGTAATATTCAGAAAAAAGAATTTGATGCAGGGGTAAGTTCTGAGATGCTAACGGAAAGTAGATAACGATTTGGCTAAAAACATGTCATGGCGCAAATTGCTCCAGATCTGCGGGCCAAGAATCGGGAAAGCGCAAAAGGCAAAACCTTGTGTACACAGTTTTCTAGCAAAACGTCATATGTACAAAGTTCGCCAAAATGCCACTAATCTCATTTAACAAAATAAAATACAGCAAGCAAACAAATATGTTATTTGTAAAAATACATCATGCAGAAATTTTAGTTTTCAACATTTTTTAATATCTTATGGACAACTTTCTATGCCTTCCAGTTGTCCAGAGAGGAACCCATGCAGGACACACAAGCTACTACTCATTTCAAATCCCGCTGAGGGTAGGAGGCTGAGTTGACCTGAGCACACAGTAGGTCAGCAGCTAGCTCAAATGACACACAAATAACACACAACAACCTCGTCTGTTGTGGCTGTGTGAGAACGTCGAGATCCATGATATCTGTGATCAGCAGATGAAGCTCTGTCAACAAGCTCATCACGACTCGGTGATTGTCTTTGTTTAGCTTCGGCCCGCCGCTGCAGAGCCTCCGAAAACCCCACCGGTAACTGATCTGCGGAAACCAACATATTAAGTAGTAAATAATTATGTAAAAAAGTCAACTGCTAACTGACACAGTCGAACAAAAACAGGGTGATGTCGACTTTCACTAAGATTTTATTCTGAGACCATAGTTTCATCTAAGACCAGACTCAAGACCGAATCTTTTGTGTTAGCAAATACTGTGAATTCAAGACTTTCGTATAAAACATCTTAGACTAAAGTCTCAGCAAAACTTGACCTCACCCAATGTCCCAATGTCCCAATCTTCTGTAGTCATTTAAACATTAATGTCATCATTTATTAAGCCAAATGCCACAGGATTAGCCTACAAAATATATACATGATTAAACTTGAAAAGTATCATATGCATTAAGAATAAAGTACATAAAAGTTTCTGCTATGCTTGGAAAATTTTGATGGCAAACTACACTATTGCTACCATGCTAAACAATTGCTAACATTGCTAAACAATGATGTAACTTTGTATAATTAGCAAAGTATTGTACAGTACACTGTGTCCGGTAAAAAACTGACCTCTTAGACATCATGCTATAAAAATGTCAAACCTGAAAAAAAATTGAATAAGTTTCGTACACTTAATTTCCAATAAATTCGTGAAGCAATTGCCAAAGTTCATTGAAAAATATTATTTCTTACCAAAATTATCAAAATAATGTTGAATATCGATAACAAAATATCTTTGTTACCAATATGGCGTTACATACTGCAGTCGCTCAAGCAAAAATGACATTTGTTGACGCAATCACAATAACATAAACAATAACAAAATGGTGTTTACTGCAAATGATCGTGTTTTAATTAAACTCTTGAGACAAGAAAAAAGTATGGTGCTCAGAATTTCTCAGCAAGCCGTGGACACTGTCAGGATTAAACAAACGGTTGCCTAATATTGGACACTTCACATTTTGAGGCAACTTCACAAAAGTCGCTGTAACTATTGTTTCTATAGACAGGTTAAACTGCAATTTGGCACTTTGATTGTGAATAAATGATGCATTGTTGATGTAAGAGTTTGCCAGAATCAAATGTTGTTTGTTAAAGTTAAGCAAATGTAACGCACAGAGGTTTACTTATGTAACACCATATTGGTAACAGAGATATTTTGTTATCGATATTCAACAATTAATACTGGTAACTCAGCTAGGAAATACAATTTTTCAACGAAATCTGGTGACAGCTACAGGAATTTATTGGGGATCAAGAGTACAAAACTTTATTCTGATTCGTTCATATTTGACATTTTTATTGAACGATGTCTAGAGGGTCAGTTTTTACCAGACACAGTATGTGATTCTCCATGTCACATGATGATCCAGCTATTTTCCACGCAGAATTAACTGATCAACAACATAAACACTGAAGCACAAAATAGAACAGTAAAGTACTTGCCGTTTGGCAGATTCAGACAGAGCCAATCGAGAGCATCATATAAATCTCCACCGAGGCAGACTGTTGCTGACATCACCCGTTCCACATCATCAGCCGTAAACCCAACTTTACGCAATGATTCATACATGTCCTGTGATCATAACAGCTCACTGTAGAATAATTTCTAGCACAACTGTTACAGCAGTAGTTGAAATGTTCAAGAAAGCCCAGCTGTCGCTAGGAAATACACGCTACAGCCTATGCAGTACTGACCTTCAAGGTCATCCAACATCGATGATTTTTATCTCATCTGAAAGGGCACAGACGATTTCCGATTACCTTGGCTACCTTGGCCCTATCTCTCACCATTTCCAAGATATGGCCAGTTTTCGTTGAAAAATGCACATTTTTCCTACCCCCCCCTTCATTCAACCCCAATTGGCAATTTTGAAAATATTCCCCTTGCACTAAATCGACGAAATTTTGCAAGCCTAGATTTAAGATGCACAGCTAATTATTTGTGTAAAAAAGTTTCCCCTAAGCCCTTAGCCACAATACATCCAAGACAAACAGACAGACGACAGCCATGCTACAGATGCCTGTAGCACGTCAATTAACAGTACAGTAATGATAAAGATTGAACATATGCCAAATCGTGAATGGCAATAAAATTTGGAAGTGATCACAGAAAAAACACCACTACACCAATCAGCAAAAAGAATTCAAATACTAAGCATATTTGCTCAAGAAGTAAATATTTGCATCTTCTTAACTTTACAACCACTGTACACCATATGAGTGTTGAGCCATCTTTTTACCTTTAAGGTCTGCAAAAAGTGCACTTTTTAAGCAATTTTGGTGCCTCTGTGTCTACGACCAAACGCCAGTGACTCTCTTTATGCCTAATAGAACCTACCGTTAGTTTTCTGGCATTCAGTCGCTGAGAGACGTGTCCAATAGCAGACACTGTCGACATTTCTTTCTTTATCAAATCAAGCATCTCTGCTTCCAATTCACTGCTAAGTTTTACTTGAACTAGTCCATCGCTGCCGTTATTAACAGCTGCAGAAGACAGCTGTGTTGATGAACCCGCTGAAAATGCATAGTTCTTCTGCTCTATAACAAGTCACAGAATAACATTACTCAAAATAACATTAACGGTAATTATTGCAGTACAACTATACACCCATCCAGTGTTTATAAACAAATATTTGCGGCGGAACTGTGTTTGTTGGCATAACATTTGACTAATAACATGCTATCATTCAGCAGCTTTTAAATAACTACTTACATTATCGTGCATTATTTAAATAATATGCAATACGTAAAAAATGAGCTAATAATCAATGCAAATTACCATGTAAAAAAATCCAATAACTGCAACTATGCGAATATTTTGCCAACAAACACAGTCCCGCAACACATTATTTATAAACGCTGGATGCATGTATTAGCAGTAATATTCACAGATTAAAAATAAATGTTATTACCAGGTATAACACAGCGACAATTATACGTTCAGATTAGCAATCTGAACGTATCAATTTTTACACACCTTTCAGATCGCTGATCTGAAGGTATCAATTTTCGGTGTAAGATTGTCAGATCGCCGCGCCTATGATTCGAACTTCTGTTTTGACATATGGTGCATTACAAATGCAGACTACTTACTTACTTACTTACTTGTGCTTATGCAAATAAATTCGTGTAAGGGTGCTATAATTATGCCTAATGCAGTAGGATTTTTTATTATTTTATTAGGGTTAGAGTTATAGTTACGGCTACAGTTAGTGTTAAGGTTTAGGATTATGGTTAAGGCTGGGCTTATGGTTTGTGCATTTGACATAATTACATGCTGTTGAGCGTCACCTGCCATAGGGATAGCATAGTGTTACCTGCTACTTGAGACAGGTGAACATGCCCCACCTTAACCCCAGCCACACAGGCTGGTACTCGATTTACCTATTCTGGAGGGACAGAAGGCTGAGTTGACATTGGTGTTGATTATATACAAGATAGTTAACCTGTTCGCAGACAGTCACCCATCCAAGTAGTATCCACCTGACAGTATCCAGACCGGGAATCGAACCCAGGACCATTCAATCGTTAAGTCCGACACCCTACCCTACACCACATAGATGGTGGACAGATAGATGGACACCGATAAGTTGGCGATTTATTGGAATCGACTGGTACTAGTCTGCAAACTTAGTACTGCATGTAACTAGTGATATCCTGTCAGGATTGAGATCGTCAGTAGGCCAGCTGCCGTGACAGCATCGTGTCTGTGGCCACCGCAGTCCTCAGCCTTTACCGCAGCATGCTAATGCTGGCAGACTATCCCTAGTGTTCAGATTGCTGATCTGAATGTATCAATTTTTACACACTTATAAGATCGCCGACCTGGAGATATCAATTTTTGTCCAAGATTCTCAGATCGGTGATCTGAACGTATCACCGTGCATAACAAAAACTGCAGCGCAAATTATGATTTACAGCTGCAGATCTTTTGTGCTGCGACTTATTTGCGTGGACAATTTCAGCAATCCCAGCAATCTTTATGTTGATTTCTTCAGTAGTTCTTGTACTAATTCAATATTAAATGAAGAAATACCGTAAATAGTTAAGGTCAGTGCTAGGGGTGGATCGGCAATCTCGCACTAGTGAGCAGAAAATTACTAGTGGTAGATCGCCACTTTATCTAATTACATTTATCACATTATTAATGTAAGAATGCAGCCATATTTCTTCACTGCATTACCAAGACTGTGGTTGGGACTGAAATATCAGTCACTTTGTTATCAATTACCAAATTTATTCAAAAATAATATATTTTTAAGTCTGTGTAACAAAGAAACAGATACGGCTTGAGATGGACTCTGATATAATACTGAATAAGCCTTATGTAAATACGTGCCAGTGTCGTGGTATGGTCCTATGACTACCAGGAACACAAGTTCTACCATATACCTAATAATGTGCCTACCCGATCTACCTCTAGCAATTTTCCAGTGCTAACAGCAAGATCGCGGATCGACCGCTAGAATTACTGTTTGCAAAATTCTTTCACTGCTAATGTCCGTGCGAACCGTGAATTTTCACGGCAGATAACACCTTGCTTTCCATGCGGTCATATTATACAGTTTTTCCGCTGTACGTTTATGATAAACTTCTCACCTAAGAATAGCTCGGAACGTCAAACAGGATAAAAGGCAAACTTAACACTTCAAAAAACACTCATTTACAAAACCGGATGTAAACAAAGGATATAATGGCAAAGTTTGTCTGTGTAATAAATAAGTAATAGTATAGCATCTGAAGGCTTAATTGCTGACAGTCAACTCGAAAAATTCTAGTGTATTATTCAAGACAAGACTGGAAACCAGTGGCGGTTCTAGCCCGCAAAATCTGGGAGGGGGCACGGCCCCATGGCGAACGCCGTAGCGCGAGCCTATAACGGGGGTCTGGGGCAGAGCCCCTAGCGGGGTCCAGGGAGTTCCTGGTGAAGGGGTCAGGGGGCGAAGCCCTCTGATCCTGAAGCTGAAGCACTTTTGGTTTCTGAACATTCAATGGTTGCCGCAGATATGCCCACTTTTTTAAACTTTGAAAACTCAAATACTCAGATATATGTGATATTTTGCAAATAATCATGGGTGGCCACGAAACTGGGGGGGGGCTGCAGCAAAACTGGGGAGCCTGTGCCCCCACCCCCGGCCTTAAACCGCCACTGCTGGAAACCCTTTAGCTTACGGTTTTATTTTATTTTTGGTTTTATTGGGTTGGTGGCGTGCACGTGGCGTAGCGGTAACGCGTTGTGTCTGATCAACGAAGTTGCTTTACAACGGGCCGGGTTAGTACTTGGATGGGTGACTGCCTGCGGGCAGGTAAGCCATCTCGGTATATTACCAGCTGTCTAGGCCAACTCAGCCTTCCATCCCTCCGAGGTAGGTAAATGGAGTACCGGCCTATCTGGCTGGGGTTAAGGTGCGGCACGTTCACGTCGAGCGGTAACTGCACTGTGATCCCATACGACGGGTGACGCTATCTAGTTCTGAGATGGGTTTCCTATGAAGAGCTATTGAGCTTAAAGCCGCAACGTATTACATTTTGCATTGGCGGCAACTGTTAAGACGTCAGGGGGCAGTCATCTTCCCACCGCAAGTGTTTGGTGGGCCAAAAAATGCACCAAACTGATCTTCAGTCGTGGCTCCACACGGATAGCATTGCCAGGGAAGCTTCTGATGCTCCTCCGTGCAGACTACTTAATTGGCTGGGGAGAGAGATGTCCCTTCCGCAGATCTCCACTCCATTGGACGCCTGGGGCTCTCCAAGCCCTACCCCCTTAGAAAATTTTCTGCCAGCACCCTTGAGTAAGCCTATGTATACAGTTACTCATCAGCCATCGAAGGGGAATAACCGTTCTCAGAACACGGGTGTACTGACATCGTTTTCGACGAATTGCCACGTATAGGTTAACTCAGCCTAGCCATCCCTCTGTAAATAGGCAAAATGAGCAGTGTCCCTGTTAGTACCAAGACTGCTGGCTGGTAGACAGGAACGAAAAGGGGATCAGCTCCCAGTCCCACACACGCAACTCAACTGTTTATGCGAAATCTTCTTCCACTACCTTTGGAAGGGTTTCCAACGCTGCCAGATACTTCAAACACAACATTGTGATGAGTGTAGACACTGACACTATCACAGAAAATGTCCATGTGATTATTGGTATGCAGAAGTAACACAGAGAATGGTGACTGGATATATAATATATTCATTCAACAATATACAGCTTTACACTGATTATACAATGTACACAGGGCACAACAGAAAGCAAGCTAGAACAGTAACCAGTCCTGACACAGGGCCGACATTACTGGATGGCGCTATACAGCAATGGCTGTAAGCTTTGATGACCAACTTTAGTTTAATGAAATCCTAACAAACACAGCAACGTGCTAGACAACTGTCATGAAAATATTACAGACAACAACATTCACATCCTCACAGCACATTCAATAATTCTCAAATCCACCAGCAAATGACAGCAAATCAACAGACCCCAGACATCTCTGGGCCCTGGTGTAGCACACAGGCTGCACCCTCCCCCTCAGTGGGATCGTAATATGCTGCTGAATTGCTGTTCAGCGGCTCTAAGCACTATACAAATATGATTATTACTAGCCCACAGTTTTCCGCGGTAAATTTTGCCAAATTCCGTAAGCCAGTTTGCCAAATTCCGCGGCTCACCGCAGCAAAATTGTCCAAATTCCGCAGCTTACCATGGCCTTTAATTTGTGCGTAAACTAAGCTTTATTCTGTTTTTAAAAAACTTCAGTTATTGAATGCTGGCAGTGCTCAGTTACGAGGGTCATCCCAAAAGTTTCCGGTCTCAACATATTAGACCACAATATTTTCCACAATCTAGACATCAGTAAAACGTACATCCTTTACGAACTCTAACGAGTCGGTTGCGGATATGACGTTATTGTAATTTATGACTTCACAGAGCATTAAATATAACCGATTTCTAGCGTCAACGAAAGAGGCTCGAGTCATTCATCATCATGGATAGCGGACACCATCATTATCAGATTTCAAAACAGATAATAGTCACTGGGGGTAAGGTCGTTGCTGTATGCAGAGTGGTCTCAGTGTAGAAAGTCATAATCATATACAGCCAGCTGGGTAGCTGTAGACTTTGGACTGACTGCAGTGCTGAAATTTGGGGAAATTGTGCAGGGCTTGCTCCTGTGCACCTCCCAACCCCCCTGCCCATCAGGGGCCCATGTAACTAGTCACAAATTCTGATTGGCCTGTCATTAACACAACTGACATAATAAACAGTTAAATTTTTAATAAGGTTTCTCTGATAATATCAGATATTGGCATTGCGTCGTATTTTGGCTAAAGTGCTTTGATTTGCGGCTACCGCAGACTAGGCTATGGTATATTCACAGAGCCAAATGAAAAACTCATAAATGTAGATGTCAGGGCTTTCGTAAAATCAGATGCCAAGCAGCCCCACTTTGGTAAATCCAGCTACAGACTGAAAAAGTTTTATGCAATAATGAGCCTGATTTAAATGCTGCTTGTGTTAGCGCACCAAATCGTTTCAGCTTAATGCTCTATGACGTCATAAATTACAATGACGTCACTTCCACCATACGCAAGGTAGGTACCTTTTACTGATATATAGACAATAAAAAATTTTTGCCCAATATACTGAGGCTCAAAAGTTTTTGAATGCCTGTCGCATTTGCATGAAGTCGTAACTGACTGAAATGCTCTTATTAGTGGCTAGCGCAAATGTAGGCTATTGTATATTCACATATGCAAATAAAAAATTCACGAACGTATTTGTTAGAGCTTTCACAAAATCAGATGCCACGGGGCTCCACTTTGGTAAACCTAGCTACAGACTGGAAAATTGTCATGCAACAGTGAGCTTGATTCTATGCTGTTTGCGTTAGCGCTCCAAATCGTTTTGGTTTAGAGCTACATGATGTCATAAATTACAACGGCGTCATATCCGCAACCGACTCATTAGAGTTCATGAAGGATGTACGTTTCACTGATGTATAGATTGTAGAAAATATTGTCTAATATGTCAAGGCCGGAAACTATTAGGATGACCCTCGTATGCTAGCAACATACAAATAAAATTATCAATTTTTTGCTCTTTCCAAATGTGCGATTTGTCAATTAGCATTGTGTTAATTTATGATTGTTCCGTATGCAATGGTAATTAATTAATTATTAGCAGGGATGCAGTTTTAGGCAGTTCAGTCTGATTTTTCTCCGTGATATAGTTAGTGTAAAGCCGACGATTGTACTAATCATCTGTCATTTTCTAATTTCTGTAAAATTCCGCGAAATTCTGCGGCAATATCAAAATTCCACGGAAAAGGGCAAATTCCGTGACTTGGCTCGAAATTTCGCGGCTCGCAGAAAACTGTAGGCCCTAATTATTACTATTACTAATTACTATCAGCTCAGTTGACAAAAACACAATGCGACAGCACACAAAAATCTAGCAATTCTGATCGTGTTTTGGCCAGATAATAATAAAACAAATCAACATAATCATTAATCACAACATGCTGCTGGCGCCATCAAACAGACAAGACATCCTCTACAATTTAACACCATGTTGCTCAGGATGAATGAACACTACTTTCCTTAGAATGTACATGTAGTACAAACGACATAATTACCCCAAATAAACAGTGCCTGTAAATCTACAAATGATTGTTACCATAACTGCATGGGAATCTCTGAAACAGAAGAAAAAAAATAAAAATATTCATTCCTCACTTTATTCTGAACAATCAATGCATGTTCTAGCACTGCAAAATGTCAATAATCTCCAAAACACATCATTTCTCAGTAAATATGCATGGTAAATTATATTACGCTGTGAAAATACATCCAAATAATTTGCAGAGCTCGGTGGCACATTTATAGCATGCATTAAAGTGTCGTTGTTCTACAAACAAACAGAATTCCCGAATATCAATACTAGGCGACATTCAGAACAATCTAAAAAACACTAAAACACATAGATACACAGATAGTGTATTTTTTGTTGACATGACCACACAGAAATCAATGATATTGATCGCCCAGTTCAAGCCAGTGTGTGCATGACAACTACAAGGATTAACTACCATATTCTGTAGCCATTTTTACCTCATGCTCACTGTTATCATACAATAACCCATCGCAGAGTGAGTGAGTATGGTTTAACGTCCTACCCGACACAGTATAGGTCATTTCGGGAATGGCCTTTCCAGGCAGAATGCACACAAACACCCACCTAGCATGTGTGCAGAACAATAAAAAGATTGAAACACTTTATCCATGGCTACACAGTAACACTGGTAGCTAACAAGAAACAAGTTATGTGCGACTGTTTACTGACATGACTTCAATCTCTATAACCTTGCCAATATTGTCAAATTCAGGCAGGAATAACATGAAATTTCTCCATCAAGTCATACGTTGACCAACTGAAAATTTAACTGAGCAAGCACAAATCTTTGATTTCTTTAGTTAGATTTTTTTGACACCAAACATGGATCTTTAGTACCTGAACAGACAATATGCTATTAATAAGCAAGTAAACAACAGGGACGATTAGTGTGTCCGTAGCAACTAGTATCACAGTGAAGCCACTGTACAGACAAAAAATCATGAATCAATTTTATAAGGGTTTGACGGATACAGAGTCGAGTACTTGAAGATGTTAACAACCAACAGATTCATTAACTCACTGTTTAAATACTTGACCCGTAAAAGAATTCGGTACATTGAGTATATATGCAAAACACGTACTGCAAGATGACATACAATAAACATTCAACAGTACACAGACAGAAAAGAAGCATTCACATGCATGCATTCAGATTATTGTTTGCAATACCGACGATACCTTGGTACCAAACCTGATACCTGATACCAAATGTGATGCTACAAATATCACCAAGGTCATAGTGTATTGCAGTGCCAAGATACCATGAAATGCACTGCAACTACAATGAGATGATGATAGACCCCATACTGTGCAGTTTGAACCAATCACCAAAATGTCAATGAATGGTAATCTCTTAGTTCAATGACGGTAACTCTCAAACAGTAAGACAAACAGATGAAGAGAACACTGAAAATGCGAGATGCTGCACCAGAGAGCAGGGCTGCATAGACTAAGGTTTCACATGCAGTTCCAGTATCATGACAGCATCAAGTATCACAATACCTGAGATGGTATCGTCATTATGGTTCCAATTTCAGATATTGAAAACACCAATTCAGACAAAGCTGGATGAAGCACTGTACAATATAGCTAACTGGCAGACCAGCAACAAACACAACTTACAAGCCTGCATGCTAATCTGTATCCACATCACATCACGGTCAGCACCAGCAACAGTTGCCAGTGCTGTAACTCTGTGTACAAGAGTGGGAGTTTTGAGAGGGGGTCTTGGGGCAGAAGGCCCCAGCAAGGTTCAGTGGCAGGACCCTGGTAGAGGGTCTGGGGATAACATCTCCAGAAGCTAAAAGATTGTGGCTCAATATTGGTACCTTAGACTCAATGCAGTGACAATTTTTCTGCAATTCTACTATTCTCTACTAAAAGCACTCCGATTTCTCATCCTAGTATGTAATTAAAGACTGTGGCAATTATTTCAATACCGTCAAATTAATTACATTTTTTCAAATACTGCAGATGAGTTGGAGTACATTAACAACATCTACCACATAACATGAGGTGGCAATGCCCCTAACCGTGCCTCCACAAGAGTTACGCCACTGTAGTTCTAACATCGTGAATGACTAGTGACCACTCAAACACAAAGACAGACAGAAACAGTGACAAGACAAGCTGGCTAGACTGCTAACTCAGACGAGGCACAACAGACGTGAACTGACAGAGCTCTAGACACAGCACGGGGACATCTATACCACCTTGTGCACCTGCACTAACTTCAACCATCCTCCTACCAATTGCTTCACCTTCCTGTTTCTTTTCCTTTCCTGTTCCCAGTTTCTCTTCTGGGGTTTCTACCCCAAATCCAGTTAGAGGGTCTTAGGAGCACTGTGGGCTTCATCAAAGGCTTCAGCATTAAGCTCCAGTCACAACCAACTGTAGGATGCTATGAAGTTCATAGCATCCTATTAGTAAGCTCTTATAACTATGGTTAACCGGTCTTTCTCCTCAAGGTTAAACAATCAAAATAAATGGATGGTCTTAACAACCCTACTATGAACCTAAATAAAATGCATTCAGAAGCAAGCCAGACAGAAAAATGATATAATTTAGGTCTTAGATTATACTAACTTCCACCTGAATTGTTGAAACCCTCCCCCACTTTTATGGCATAAACGTCCCCCACGTCTGGTCCATAATGCTATGCAGAAATAGAATGAACGTAGTTGTCGTCAGCAATCATTGCACTAGTGATGATGACTGCACTGGAAACACTGACAGACGCAGTACCGGTGTGTGTGTAAATACAAGTTATAATAGTCTGCCACATTACTGACTTCAATGCATGTTACTCTTCTCTAATAAGTCCATCTGCTGGCTAAGCCAATGCAGCGAGTGCTCATTTGCAGCAGCCTGCGCCAGTGCCAGACTCAGCTTGTGACGGCTCCTGGTTAAGATTGACACCACGTGGCCGAGACTGAGACGACGCTGCTGTGTCTGTCTTGGGCAGTTTTCTTGCTACAAACACCCATCATCCACACACCACACAATTTCAGTCGCTCACATATACTAAAAAACTACATGATCTAAGGTATCATGGACAGCCTAGGACTCAACATTTTCAATCAGCTATCTTACTTAATCACTGAAATTTTCAAAAGTTACGACACACACACGGTAATACAGTATGCCACTGCCTGCTGTGACCATGACTTGTGACCACAAAACCTTTCTCCAAAGATGCACTACTTAAAATGGTCTTCTGAACTATCTGAAATGCTCTATTGCGATGCTATACGATTTACTTGCTACTGGTAACTTGCTGATGAAAATTTGGTGAAAATCCATCAGCATCCGGTATTTTCATCAAGTAACGTGTCGACTCATTCATCATCATCATCATCATCAACGCGTAGCCAGACTGGGAAATAGCATCACTCCATCCTCTAGCACAAGGCCATCACTTGATGGCCTTGTGCTAGAGGAGCTAGAGGAGTGCTGATGGATTTGCTCCAGCTGGAAGTTTCATGGACAGCCTGGGTCAACATTTTCATGAGTGATGAGGAGATCGACCAAGTGATGAATCAATACGGCAGCAAAGAGCTTGGTTAACTAACTGATGACATATAACCTGTTTTAAATATTGCCAAATAAAATAAATAAATTCTTTCTATTGCAGACATCACTTACAAACCTATCGCCATGAATATCTCGTTGACATTGCTGGCAGTTTTTGCCGATGTTTCCATGAAGAGCAAACCATTGTCCTCTGCATACGTCTGGGCCTCCTACAAGTAAAATCCTAACTGTTAGTAAACAGATTTTCTACAGGGTGTAGCAAAAAAAGTAAACCCTTAAGTTTTCTTACTGTTTTCTCAGTAACCGTTTGGAATTTTAATTTGAAATTATAACTTCGTCGTTTTTCAACAGAATCACATTTCATTTGGCAGTTAGATGTAGGACGTTTCAATAAATAATCCTGCAAAATTTCAAATTAAAATTCTATAAGGTTTAATCCATACAATTCCAAACGGTTGCTGAGAAAACAGCGAAAAACTTTGCCGCATCCTGTAGTAGTTGGCATCAGGTCAGCATGAATTCACTGTTGTAAACAGAAAAACTACAACTTTGTACAACTTTGAAATTTCACAAGGTAGTGTAGCAACAGTATTCAGGTGAGGTGGGTAAAACTAAAGTTTTACATCAAGCTTCTTTACAATGTTGCATGCCAAAAATTATTAAAATCTGCAGACGCTCCATCGAGCTATTTCAATAATAACTGTGACACATTTTTGCAAAACGGTATGGATTTATTTGACTTTAACTTGACCGTGAGCAGTGACCTGCTAACCTTAAAATTTGAAATATTCATCCTTGTCACAGAATGATAAAAGTATCACAAAGTAATGTCCAGTAAGTCTTTCACGTTAACAAGTGACAACAACACTTCGTGCATGCAACGAGAAATTATAAACCGGAAAACATTAAAAATGCTTCCAATCATACTGGAGTTACGTTGGTGAAGGCATAAAATAACATGTATACCTCAGTCTCAACAAGCCGTTTGTCAGCCAAGTCAGATTTGTTTCCTGCGAGAGCAATGACTATGTTAGGACTGGCTTGTCTTTGTAGCTCTTTCACCCAGGACTTAGCACGAACAAATGTGTCCTGTCACAGTCAATGATGATATCGTCAGTTTATAACATTAAATTTGAACAAAACTGTTAGCAAATGTAGCTGAAAGTGAAAAAATACGAATTCAAAATAGAGCAAATTCTTGTTGTTAGACAAATATTCCTTGCTAGTCATGGTGATGGCATGAATTGTCTTCTGAAAACGAGCTTGCTCATCTCAACCAGTGCTGTCAGTAGCTGCTATGCTATGCTGCTTTGAAAATGAACTACATATGGCCCACTAATGAAAAAACTTTTCACTGTGTCAACTTGGGGACGTGGGGACTTACATCTTGCATGCCAGGAACTCAACCATCTTGCAACCTCTGGGTGTCAGTGTATTGTATCACTGGAAAGTGTAGAAGTCTAAGAAAAATGTCATGAAGAAAATCTCTGCGCAGCAAAACATCGCAGTAATACTATCCAATGACTCTAGTTTGCAAAATGCATGCAAGTGTATCCAAGAACTGACATGTCAACTGAAATCATCAATGACTTGCAGAAGATTGGCCATATTTGCAAAAAGCTTATTGCATTTTACAGTAACGGTACACTTACTGTATTAAACAGATAAGTTCGGTGCAGAATATACCTGGCTGGTTATGTCATAGACAACGATGGCAACCTGTGCACCGCGATAGTACATAGGAGCCAGACTGTGATATCGCTCCTGACCAGCAGTGTCCCATATCTCAAACTTCACTGTTGTCTCATCCACAACAACTGTCTGCGTCAGGAACGCCGCTGTACACACCAGTCATGCACAACCAAATATAGCAACTACTTCAAATAACTGTAATACATAATACAATCGAACAGTGACGGCAAAGATGGCTTGGTCATGTTATTCGACAAGACATGTTGCTGTGATACATACTGGAAAAATGAATAACTGATAAATGAAGGATAGGTAGAGTGTAACTACAGACGACGAGCAATGTATGTGAAAATATTGGCTACAAACAGCTGAATAGGGATGCCGGTTATATGTGAATATTTGATCGCATGAGATCGCATATTTTGCCAAAACCCACACGTCACATATTTTCCCACATGTAATGGAATCGCATATGCGAAAATTATGCCGCATATGCAAAAACTTGCATATATTTGTATATATGCTGCATATTTCTGCACATGTGACTGCATTTTTCAGCATTTTCCTTGCCCAACGTTGTTTCAAGACTGTTAAATATTTTCGGCGGCAGATGATTAGCAGTATTCACAATTAGACGTTAAATAAATTGAAGTTGAATATGTCAAAATTGTGCAGAATAGGCCTATTCATGATTACGGTTATGATTTTTTGTCACTCGAATTTGCATATGCCGGAAATATGCGGAAAAAATATGCCACATATAAGCGGCATATGCCAAATTCTGCATATTTTCCCGCATATTTTGCCTCAAAAAGTTCTGCATATTTTGAGAAAATTCTCTGCTATCAATCGGCATCCCTAACTGAAACAGCATGTAGAAGACAAATGTCTCTAAATGAAGAGCCAAATAAGGCAATGAAAGCCATACTACAGCAGAATACCAGAAACAAACAAGAAATATATATAATTACAATACATAACCCATACAAGTGAGATACTCATTATAACATACAGCAGTAACTTCTATAATGCATACCTATAAGACGTAACTACATAAGTAACAACAAAAGTTGTAGTAAAACATATACAGTTACATGCAACATCAGTGTTCTAACTTCAAGGTTCATTTGCCACATCTTCAAAACACAACTGATAACAAGAAATCTGTCAACCAAGCAGCAGACATCAGTGCATAACATATGTCTGTGTACTTTCAGTCAGCTCACACAAGCTGTGGGAAAATGCATTCCATGGCTAAAATCTTCAGTGTTTAAACAACACACGTACCACCAATGGTACTTTCTTGATACTCGTGAAACTGCCCTTTGACAAAACGCAGCACCAGACTGGATTTACCGACAGCTGATTCACCAAGAAGCACCAGCTTGAACTGACAGATGCGCATCTGTGTGGCCGCAGTCCCATTTGCACGCTGCTGCTGCTGACTGCTGGCTGCCCGTCCAGCCATCTGTACACAACACGCAGTTCGAACCATACTTTTATCAAAGTAACTCTCACTTCAGTGCCTGCAAAAATGAAATGAAAATTACCCAATTAAAAAAAAACTAAAAATGAAACTGGAAGACTGTGTGCGACCAGGCACTATTTTCCGTCCATACAGATGAAAGAATGGCTGGTGAAAGCACTACCTTCCATTCGCATGGACAGAAGACTGCGTATCTAGGTGCTATTTTCTGTCCGCAAAGACGTAGGCGTGATAAACTAAGCCACTGTGTGTATCTCAATTTATCGGAAACGCTTTACAACTTTACAACCTAAACTGCTGCTTATTGATTTTGCGATTGTGACTAGAAAGTAAACTAAGGCTTGTGTTTTTACTCTTTTATCTTTGTTAAAGCAGTAACCCACAGCTTGTATGTCTGTCTGTTTCTTTCATTTCTTTTCCTTTCACTGAAGCCTGGAATTAAATAAATGATGTAACTCACTGCAATGTGTGTTGTTTCTTAAACTAGCATATGCACACACCTACTATTAGCTAACCTATAAAGCAAAAAATGAGTTAGTTTGAGTAAGATACAACTAGCAAACAAACTTCTCTACAGCTAGCACTGCAGTGTCACTCAATTATTTTTTGTACAAAAAGAAACGCACAATAACATTTTGCAACGACACAGTCAGCACCAAACAAAGTAAAAATACACAACAGAATAAGTCTAAGCAAAGTACATAACTAGTAAATATACATAAATGCAAATAGCACATATTGTCAACTCCGCCAGATATACCACAAACGAGACTCTGCGGACAGAAAATAGCGCTTAGATACACATACGAACAGAAGATAGCGTTTTTGCCGGCCATTCTTCCATCCGTATGGACGGAAAATAGCGCCTGGTGGCACACAGTCTGAAGATAGCCGTTTCGCGACGTATCCTTCCGTCCGTCCTACTTCGGACGGAAATAGAGGCATTCGGCCTGCTTCTGGATATCCATTGATTTACCTGGTAATTTACCTGGTGTGGTCACACCAGTATCCAAATGGTTAGTCCAGACATGATGCAACCACTTATGTAAAAAAGTCTGTCCGTATCATTCTCTTCTTTTCCAATGCCTTCTTGAAACCATTCAGTGTTGTCTGATCAACATCTTCCTGTGAAGATGATGACGATGATGATAACATTAACGGTCGCAGTCGGTCTCCTGTACAGTCGCAGCATACTTGCTGTAGGGTCTTAGTACAGTCGAACGATTCGCATTTCCCGTATAGTGCAAAAACACTGCAATCCGTTGCGATCTATGTTTTGGTGTGACTGCAAGAAGACGATTAAACGGCGACTACGCTGCGACTTGCTGCGACCGTCGGCGATTTGAAGTTGCCGTGGTCGAAGTAGGTCGCAGCTCGGTGTGACTGGGGTATTACCGCCGCATTAGTGTAATTCTGCCGCACAGTGCGGCGATATTTGTCGCCGCAATAGATTTAGCCGTAAACAATACAACTAGGAACAAAAGTTGCGAAACGGAAAACGCAACAAACCAATAGGACTGTTCTTGTAACAGACTTCCAGAATAATGAAAAAGTTCACGAAAGTCCACTTAATAAACACACTACGTCGACATAATACAATAAAAATAAATATACGCGACAAATCAACAAAATCAACACAAGAGTCAGCCGATCAGATGACGTAATGGGAATCAGCTGGTATTCCAACACCCATTGGATTATTGTGGAGCCGGTACCTGGTCACCATTATAAAAGCTGCAGTGTCCAAACAATTTGATTTTCTGACTGTCGGAGTACGGCCCATTTTTTCCTTATTTTGTCGAATTAAATGCCAATAATAAGCAAAGTTACGCTCTGATTATTCACTCTATCATCTATGTCAAGTATTTGGGCTTAAACGAGTGTGACGGGGTATTTAAGCATTCTCTTTTCAGGCGAAATCTCGACTCTATACAATACAATACAATACAATGAAAAATTTGCACTCAAAAACTGACAAACACACTGTCAGTTTAATCTAGCACATAAACTAAAAAGAACTGAATTGTTTAAAAGAAAAA
>Ga0209367_1003402_pt1 | contig 21639 bp, 19 predicted proteins | sample WorMetLIZISLAND2_FD_187412 | JGI IMG/M metagenome (GOLD analysis project Ga0209367, IMG submission 187412) | Marine gutless worms symbiont microbial communities from Max Planck institute for Marine Microbiology, Germany - Olavius geniculatus... ...
GTTGATTATCCGTTCGGTGAAAAAGTGTCTACGAAGGTTACTGTTAAAGTGGCTCTTCTTCAACTTCAAGGAATGACCTCTCGTTTTAGAACACGTATCCAGCTCAAAGAAATTTTGAAATTTGACTCTTGTCAGGAAGTGTGTCATCTTATATACTTCAATTAAGTCTGAACGGATTCTCCTATCTTCAAGTGTCCATAGATTGAGTTGGTGTAGTCGTTCGAGGTATGGTAAATGGTTAAGATCAGTAATCATCTTAGTGAATTTATGCTGTATCCTTTCAATCAGTTCCTTGTCTTTTTTATAATGCAGACTCCACGCAGCGGTGCAATATTCAACATGTGGTCTGACAATGGACTTGTATAAACGACGCATAACATCTTTGTCTTTATATGCTATTGTTCTGTTGATAATGCCCAACACTTTATTAGCTTCATTGTAAGCAGAAAGACACTGGTGCGACACTTTCAAATCTTTGGAAATCAGTATTCCCAAGTCTTTCTCAACAGCAACTTTGGAAAGAGCCTTTCCATCGAGACTGTATTCATATTCTTTATTTTTTCTTCCAAAGTGCATAGTTTTACATTTATCGGCGTTGAACGATATAATGGAAGATATAAAGACATTTACATCAATAAACGCCTGCAAGCAGTTCTACAGAATATGTTAGGATTCCTGGAAATACAAATGACACCAAAAACACGCTACGATTGTCTACAACCTGTAATGTGTATCTCAAAACAAAAATTATATCACACGCTACCACCACCAGTGCACCGCGCTAACAGGCACGTCAGGCAACGCTGCCAGAGCCTGCCTGCCCAGTCAGTGCCCGTGTCGGCGAACAACAAAGGCGTACGCACGCACCAGCGCAACGGCCAGGCTCATTAACATATTCCTGTGTGTACACTAGAGGTGGTACGCAGTTAAACGTTTTGCAGTTTGCAGCTGTTGTAGGCTGAAGTTAGAGCTGAGCTTCCGTGTTTGTGATACAAAGTTGGCTTATTTAAAGTTATTAATTAACGCAGATGCTAAAGCAGGGTCACTGCTTTTTGACAGGTAATTATGCGGCGGAAGGCCCACTGCTAATTCTTGATCGATGGCTGTTTGTGCTACGGTTCAGTGCTCGCAGTGGCATTGGCTTGTTTGTTTCTAAGTTGTTTGTGGTGATCTTTTACTCACTGTGATTAAAAGGAAAGGTGAGTAGGCCGTATATTTTATTTCTGACAATTTCTCAAGCTTGTCATAAAATAATAATTGACCTAGAGAGTGAGTTAGCGATTTTGCCTATAGCTAACCATTTCTCCGTAGCGTGATCTGTTGTCTGTCGCCTGTCACACTCCTGCACTGTACTTAAACCGACGGATTTACATGCCATTTGGCAGATATGCTTACATAGTCCAATGACACATTATTGTGCTGAATGGGTGCCCTGTCCCCCAAGCGGAAGGTGAGATTTGTTGTGGCGGGGCGAATTGAACCCCGAGCCAAAAATCCACTTGTGTATGGTTAAAAATGATTAAATGCTAGGCCTATATCTCTTTATAGGAAACCTATCTCAGAGCTATGGAGCATTAGCCACCGTATGGGCAGGGATGTGCACAAGACTTTCTGAGCCGAGACCAAGACGTTCAAAATTTTGTCCGAGACGAGACCGAGACAAGATGTTGCAGCTTCCGAGACGCTGGCCGAGACCTTTAAGCTCCCGAGACTCTCGAAAGTCTCGGGAGCTTCAACGTCTCGCTGAGACGTTTTCCATGACGTATGGTGAAACAAATTGACAATGACATTGACATTACGGATTAATTTACTCGCACCATGGTAAGCGCTTTCTATTTGTGATGTTGTGGGTTTTTGCACTTTATTTTGACAATTATCACTGAATAATTAATGGCTTGCACCATAAAGAATTGCAACTGCAGTGCTGTAGACATGAGCCATTATGTTTATTGCAATTTGCAAGCAACTGAAATTAGTAAACTACAGCTGATTATAGCCTTATACGTTGTCTATGTTATTTTGGCTGATAGTATTCATTCTGACATCGTACACTTTATCTTTATTGTGACTAGGTTATTTTATGATGAAAAAAGACTGGCATGACATAAGTCTGCTTTATGATAAATAAGTAAATGAAAGAGAAACAAAACATGTCTAAGCCACAAAATGTCATGCTGGTTAGTATCGCTCTAACTGCAGCTACAGTATGCACAATGCGTGCCTGCACAAAACGTCGCGACGAGACGCAATGGCCCGAGACCCGAGACGAGACCTACTGGGCCGAGACCGAGAGATATTGCTCCGAGACCGCGATGAGACCCGAGACGCATCGGTCCGAAACTAAGACGAGACTGAGATGTTGAGGATTTTGTCCGAGACGAGACCGAGATGAGACATTAATACGTCTCGAGACCGTCTCGAGACTGAGACGTCTCAACCGAGACCACATCCCTGCATATGGGGATCACAGTGTTACCTGCCTCCTGACACAGGTGAACGCTTCCTACTTTAATCCCAGCCAGATAGGCCGGTACTCGATTTACCTACCATGGAAGGATGGAAGGCTGAGTTGATCTAGGTGGCTGATTACCTACCGAGATTGTTTATCTGCCCGCAGGCAGTCACCCATCCAAGTACTAACCCGGCCCAGCGGAGAGTAACTTCGTTGATTGGATGAAACACGTTACAGCTATGCCATGCCACCAACCCAGCCTACTACCAGGGGGCAGCACCGATTAGTGATTTTGCTTCTTGCAAAATTATTTTCTTTATTAGTTAATTGACAGCTGATATTACTTGCAGTACTGTATTCATCAATAAATATTGTCACCATATATGCATATAGCATAGCTAGCCTGGGTGAGGGGTGGCAGAAGGTGCACATGCATGCACCCCTGAGCTAAGATGAAACTAACAAAATTTATACCTGCCACTTGCATTTTGAGCAGTGATTGCAATCCCTGGATTGAATTTTTAATCCTGGCATCTGGGATTGAGAAATTTGTCATCTCGGGATTCCGGGATCACGTTTCGGGATTAGGTTTACACATTGGTCGTTATTTTGATATTCACAATAGACTTATTTCATGTGTAAGATGTAGGCCCGTATGAGAAGTATGTCAGAATGGTATAGGGAGTGACTGTGACTGTCACTCAAGATACGCAATACAGTGCACAGCAAAGAGTAGAACCCTAGCACACATAAAATATTTTATTTATTAGACATCTGAAATTGTTATTTTTGTCATTTAACTCTTGAAAAAGTGCAATTTTAATGAATTTTTGTAATTTCTGAAATCCCGGCATTGAATCCCAGGATTCAGGATTGGCAAAAATGGCCGGAATCCCTGGATTAGGGATCTCGGGATTGCAATCTCTAATTTTCAGTGCTTAAAATACCTGTGCAGCCCTGGACCTCACTGGTTGCAGCTCTCAGACCCAATTGGTGCTGGTGAGTTTTCCAAGAACACCAACCCTGCTGTTCGGTTTTTGGCCTCGATGTTTGGCTCTTCAAGCCTCTGGCCTTGTATGAAGCATGCCACTCAACTTTTATTTCTGGTTATGCCTAATTGCCTATGACCCAGTGATGTTATCAAGGACTTTGTGCTCGAGGACAAGGCCAAGGACATGGGACCCAAGAACGAGAATGACGACAAGGACTTACAAAAACACCAAGGACGAGGACAAGGACATGAAGCCGAGGACAAAGGCAAGGACTTGAGACCAAGTTTAAGGCCAAGGCCAAAAAACTCAAAGTCAAAACCAATTACATCTAAATAGCCTTACCACAATGACACATTATTGTAAACTGGGGTAACTTTAGTAAGATTTTGCACATTCTGAACATCATTAGTAGCATCATACTACTGAAGTAGTCCAACAATGCAAAAAATACCAGATGAACAAAAAAACTGACATCTTGTGACTCTTGCATTTCCAGACTCAGTAAGTTTATTTTTTGTGATCAACTTTTCATTGTGCTTTGAAGTTGTAGGCCTCGAGACCAATCTGGTCCAGTGTGATACTGTTGACAACGATGTTGTGTTCGTTTCGACAGTTGTCGAAGATAATGGTGTCCTCAAGTTACACAGAGAACGGGGCCAAGTATTGAACCCTGTGTGATGCCACTAAGAACATCACACCAGTGTGACATAACTGAGTGGGCTCCAATTACTGGCATCATGGGTTTCAGTATGTCAATAGCTAATGTTCAACATTTTTTCAGTTCGTCGGTAATAAATTGATAATAAACAGAACTTATCAAAGTCTTCGGTATTATGGCCAAGGACTTTGTCTCAAGGCCAAGGACTTGGGACTTGAGGCCAAGGACGAGGACAAGGACACAGCTCTTTGTCCTCAAGGCGCCTTGCGGACGAGGACATGTCCTCAAGGACACATCACTGCTATGACCATATGCTATGTTTTTGTGTAGCTGTTAAATATTGGAATTTTTAGACAATGGATGTGAAACTTAAAGAACACTACAAGGCATCTATGGTGCTGAGTGGAGTTGGAGATGCTATTGGTTACCGAAATGGCAAGTGGGAATTCTGCAACTCGGGTGCTGAGATCCAGGCACAGCTACGCGATCTTGGTGGATTGGCACGAATAACAGTTAACAGTATGTCACAAGATTATGTTTATAATATTTATAAACAGGTGTAGCATCTTCATATAGTCAGTATTTCTAATAACTTTTCGGTTGTTTACTTTTTGTGATTGTTGCTTATATTTTTAATATTTTTGTTCATGTAATGAAATACGTGGTATCAATAACAGTTGTGAGCAGTTATGATGTTACTAACTCCCCTGGTCACGCCCTTTTTTCCAAAAAATTTTAAGGGGTTACAACCAGGTTATGTTTTGACTGTTGCTGGGAACATACACAACAAATTTGAAGTTTGTAGCCATTTTGAAGCTATTGCCATTTAATGCCCAAACTGGTCTATATTGAACGGGTTGACTGGATTGAGCTGTAGTCAGATAGTACATCCAAACATTACCTGATGCAGTTGTGAGGGAATGCGACAGTTTTGGCTCATTCCATAATTGGTGATGCTGGTTATGTGCGAATATTTTGCCAATACCTGCATATCGCATATTTTTTTGCATATAATGGCGATTTCAAAATTACATATGCAAAAATTATGCCGCATATACAAAAATTTGCATATATTTGCACATATGCCGCATATTTCCACATATGCAATCACATTTTTTCAGCATTTTTTTGTCCAGCATTGTTTTAAGACCAGAAAATATTTTTGGTGGCAAACGATTACCGGTATTTACAATTACAATTACAATTTACAATAAATTAAGTGGAAGATGTCAAAACTGTGTAGAATAGGTCTATTAATGATCATGATTATGATTCTCCGTCACTCAAAGTTGTATATGCTGTAAGTATGCGGAAAAATATGCCGCATATGCGCCGCATATTTCGCCAAATTCCGCATATTTTCCCGCATATTTTGCCTCAAAAAGTTCCTCATATTTTAAGAAAATTATCCGCTATAAACCAGCATCCCTACATGGTGATCGAATGACTTGGTGGCTCGGTGTTTAGGGTATTGGATTTGTTTTCAAAAGGTCATGGGTTCGCTGCTGGACACAGACACATGCAGACACATCTAATGAAAATGGTATCTCCACCATTCACTTCACTCACATGGTGGAGATAAATATTGCCCCATTTTTATTTTACAGAATATAATAGGATATTTATTTGTGTGTAGATCTTGCAGTGGTGATACTTAAATTGTAGATGTGCTGTTTGTTTAGAAGCGCATTGGAGAGTAAGTGATGACACTGTCATGCATCTGGCTACTGCTGATGGCATGTAATTTGTTGCTATTATTTTCTGCTAATTGCTATTTTTAAGCTCCATGTGCTATTTTATTCTTTAGTAGTACTTTGAAAGTTTGTTTCTTGATCGTTACGATGGCAAGCGTAATTGACTAATGGCTGACTATTTTTTTTTCAAACAGCCTGCAGGATTCCATATACACTGTGTCTCATAAAAAAACTCCCAGTGTTATTTCAACTCCTGAAACGTTAGCTAATTTTAATAATTTTTTTTGGCATGCAACATCAGGAAGAAACTTATCTTAGTACTGCTACTACACTATTTTGGAAAATTTGAAGTATAAGATTGAGTCGTCAACACAATAATTGAGTATACAGTGACAGACATGACTGACAATTATTGTCTCTCATAAAAAAGTCACATGTTCCACGTGACATCATCTTTATTGCAGCATTTGCTCAAAATGTCCGTCACCTCTAGTATGAAACCAAGCGTGTAGACTCGGATGCCACTCACCAGCAGGCCACTTGCTGTTGATGCATCATTTCAGTTCGTCTACCTTTGTGATGTTGGATATGCTTAGTGTTTAATAACTGACAGATTTTCAATAATTTTGTGGTCTCAAAATGATTTTCTGAGCTGATACATTGTGTTATCCTGTATGCATTCATTGTTGTAAACTTGTAAACGGCCAAACTACGACTTCTACATTTCACAAGGTAGTGTAGCAGCAGTATTATGGTGCTAAAAATTATTACAATCGACCAATGTTTCATCAAGTTGTTAAAAAAATAACACTAGTATAGTTTTTTGTGAGTCATGCACTAATTTTTCTGTTGGTGAACTTTTACATGCAAAAGCAGCTACTGCTTTCAATGCATCTTAGCCATCGCAATTCTGTCTCTCCATCTGTCTGTCTATTCGTCTGTCCATCTGTCTCTCCATCACACAGGTGGATCAGTCAAAAACGGTGCAAGCTAGGATTACCAAATCTTCAGTAACCGTAAAGCTTTTCCATAAATTCGAAGAGGGTCACCCCAAACGAGAGTGCTAAATAAGAGGGGGTGGGAAAAATTCGTGATTTTTCGCCAATAAGTTGCTGTATCTCAATATCAGTGCAAGATAAGGCCTAGGTTACTATTAATCACTAATGGGAAGTCGTACACTGACTCTTGATTGGCACTGAATTTAATGATTTTGGATGACTTTGATTGCCATAATAGGGGTTTTATGGATTTTTTGGCGATTTCGTGCTGCAAGACACTTCAAGAGCGAATTGCATCAAAACCAATTGAGATAGACCTGGAAAAGCTGCGTATGAAATTTTTAGCATTGAACGTAGATTTCGATGGTCTAAGTCTCGATTTTCCAGGTTCAAGGAAACGAGGGCATTAAAGAGTGGTATTCTCGTAAAAGTTGTTATTGTACCGTTGTTGGCCAGTCTTTCATGAAAATGGTTGCAGATAGGCATGGGCATGCTACCTATCACAACAAGCACTAGTGATAAGCTTTTTAGTCATATCAACATGGATGACTTTGAAATACCATGAACTTTCAAATTAAGGGTTTTTATTGATTTTTGCGATCTTCAGCTGCAGTGCACATTCCAAAAATAACTGCGACAAAATGGCTGGAGATAGACTGACAGTTTGCAAAGAGGAACTGCTATAGGCTTTTGCGCATCTCGTGAACATTAGCTCAAATTTCTTGTTCTTATCGATGGCACTTCAGCTAGGCTTATTTGAAAGGTGATTTTGTGATTTATTGGTCAAATGACTACAGAGTGGGTCATAAAAGTTCGTCCCCTATATTATTCTGCTTAAAATGCTACTGCGTTTGTTTATATGGACAAAATGACACACCATATAAATTGCTAGTTTGTTTTGCATATATTGATATCAAAAACTAATGAGTATGTCAAAATGTTATTAAAAATAATATGATAGAATCAAAGCACCCCAACTGTATTATATCACAATGGTGAAACACAAATGGAAATATGTGCTTTTGTGTATGTCGAAGTAAAACACCGAAAACTTTATACAACAACAAGACAGCCAAGTAAACAACTGTTCAATGTGCCCTTCTGAATCTCTCTCAGAATTTTGCTGGACCCAGGGTGGCCTTCCTGGCTGCATATCAGCTCCGCTACTCTTACAGATATTTTGTGTTGTTCGGACAGTTCGCTTCCGTCCACTGCCGACCTTTCAAGAAATCAAGTTTATCTTGTCAATTTTGAGCAGAAGATCTTTAACATAACTGACAGCCCAATTCTTGTTAGGAAACTTTACAAATGCATTTAGCGTTCCATCCCTTTTGTTGGCGAACGAGTTTAATCGACGCTTTATCTTCATACGTTAAATGATGTTACACTGTTTTTCCCATTGTGTTTCCTGTAGAGTTGGGTTGCTTTTATTTATTTATTTTATTGCATTGCAAAATTATTGAAAATATTTGCACAAAATTTGCACATGTTACTCAGAATTGATTATATATCAACGTGCGTTATTCACTTTAAATGTACATTACTCTTGGAAAACGTAATTAGCTAACATGTAGGGGGGCGGTTTTTTTATGGCCCACTCTAGAGCCATTAGTGAAATGAAGACTATAATTATATTTATGTACAGTAAAATGTGGACAGCAATTTGCTAAGGTTAGATTTAAACAGCTACTTTAGTTGTGTCATATCTTGTAGTGCCATTTTTTTACTCTCGTGTGCTACATTTCTAAGGTAGCAAAGAGGAGTATATGAAATCAGTGTAATATTGAGCACTGACCAACTGACCTCCCTTCTTGGAAGAGCCTTTCTAGAAGAACTTCAAATGGCCATATCTCCATAACGGTGCCGGATAGACGCATGGTCACTATGGATCACCTATAGGAAGTCGACCACTGCGAATCGAATGGTCACATGACCGATGACGTCACATGACCCCAAAAGGTCAAGGTCGTGACCCCATTATCTTTGAGGTGCCATATTTTGATAACGGTGCCAGATAGACAGGGAGACAATTTCCATTAACAACCTCGACATCAGTCACTATTAGTATAATATTTTATATTCATATAGATGCTGGGTCTCTAGTACAAGTTAAAAGGAACGAAAAAGCACTTAGAAGAATACAGGAGAAAAAATAATGCAAGTGAGGAGTACATTAGATTGGTCACAGTCTAATAATATTTATTGCATTGACTTTATTTCTCACCCATTCCATGGTGCTAAATGATATGCTGTACATTTGTGATGATTTTAGTCAGTTAGTTAGTATAGGCTAATTGTATGTGTTGTGTCATGCAGCAATTGTACAGTATGAGCGCGAGAAAATAGACAAAAAGAAAGCAGATGATCGTGAAGATTTATACAGATTGCTGGCCATGAAATACAAAGAATGCATGAATGATATGGCTGGCAGAGCAGCAGGTAAACACACCTTGAAGGACCATGTATTGTTTTACCCTTTGGGATCGTAATTTGTAGTTTAGGTCTGCCACTTTGTACATGCTAGCATGTAGCTTTATTGCAGTTCTGTTAGTGTATTAACTTAATAGATTGCGTCATCATAGTCTAGATGCTGCGTAGTCATTAATTTATTGATATACACGGTGTTTCATAAAAAGGGACACCTTTTTGTTTTTTCATAATTCATTCAATTTACGCAACATTTTTACCAGTTGTAGCTGAAGAAATACTAATTCAAAATATGGCAGTTGATTAAATATTCTTTGCTAGTCGTGATGTAATGCTGACATCATAATGTGTCACAGGTACAAGCTTGATAGTCTCAACTGGTGCTGTCTGTGGCTACTCTGCTCTGATAGTGAAAAATTTGGTTTGCTAATGACAAATTTTTAAAGTTTTTCAGTTGCAGCCACAAAAACATGCAAAGCAATCGCATTTGCGTGTCTGTAGGGATAGTTGGAATTTCACATGTTTGAGCAAGACAGTGCACTAGCACACCAAGCTTGCAAAATGGTTGCGTTTTTGGATCGCAAGACACTTGATTTTATGTCCCCATGTTGCTTAGTGCTGACACGATAAACAATTTTCATTAGCGAACCAGAATAAGTTCACCATCGAAGCTGTGTAGCAACTGACAGCACCAGTTGAGACAAGCAAGCTTGTACTCACGACATATTATGACATAAGCATTACGTCACGACTAGCAAAGAATATTTAATCAACTGCCACATTTTGTTTAGATATTTTGAATTAGGATTTCTTCAGCTACAACTTGTAAAAATTTTGTGTAAATTGATCATCATTTGAATGAATTATGAGAAAAACAAAAAGGGGTCCATTTTTATGAAACACTGTGTATAGGCCTACAGAGTTATTTTTCAGTAACTTATGCCTCTGTCATTAACTGTTCCTCTAAGAATTGGTTTGCTTTGACACTTAGTATACTTCAAAACTGCAGATTAGTGGCAATTCAGTTAGCTGTGAAAAGGGACGAAGTGTCTCTATGGATAGTAAAATTTAGTCGTTTTATGTTGAAGCATTTACTTGTTTAATTTTTTATTTTATACAGGCAACACATGTAGGTCCAGCACTTGTATGCTGCAACCCGAACAGCCAAATGGTTATCAGATTCCATTCAGTCAACGGTAAATCAGCACGGCTTTGTAAGTCATTTTTGTAGTGTATGCTTGCATTTTGCAGCTATTTTTCAATATTTATTACAGCAGTGCAATGCTATAGCAACAGTGCCAATGTTAGCAGTTCAAATTTTATAATTACGTCCAAAAAACATACACAAAAAGGAAGGTATTGAGACAACATTTGGAAGAAAAAAAAGAGAAATTACTTTCAGCAGCAATTTATATTGTTCTGATTAGAGCATAAGAAACTAATTTTCTGGCAAACACGTCTCAGCTGTGAAATATATGCCAGAGTTGATGATAATCAGAAATATGTCTGCTGTGATCAGGGCTCTTGCGGGTCCTTGAAGGTCTTTGAATTTTTTTCCAGATTTTCAAGGCCTGTAAAGTCCTTGAAAACAGGCATGGTCACTGAAAGTCTGAAGTCTGTGTCTGAAGGTTCTTGAAAGTGCTTGAATTTGATTTTCTATAACGTCATGACTGAACAAGTCTGTCCATAGTAATTGGATTCAGTGACAATTATTGATGCATTTGGTAAATTTTTCTGATAATTCCAGTTTTTGATTAATGCTTGAAGGTGTTAAATTGTCGAATGTAAAGTGAACCTGCTTATATATGCTTATAAAAGTACCGGTTTAATTGAATTTAGTTCTCCTTTATATCCTTTGTATGGTCCTTGAAAGTTCTTGAAAAGTTTTTGAATTTGATTTTGACAAATAGGCAAGAACCATGTGTGATGACTGGTACATGTGTGCAGGCATGGTGGATGTGGTGCTGCCATGAGAGCAATGTGCATTGGTTTGCACTATCCACGGTCAGTATAATTCCTGAGTGATGCATTTGTTTGTGTTGACAGTGAATTTCTATTCTTATATGTGCAGTTTATGCTATAACTTGTTAGCGAAAAATGACAGGATGACTGATTACACTGGTTCGGAAGTTGAGAATTTCAAGCTGATGCGGTTTGAGTAAATTTGTAAATGATCATGATGTTAACTGACGTAAGTAATGTAATGGAGTTGTAGACAGATGAGACTTTTAAACATAACCTGATGCAATTTTGAGGGGATGTGGATTGGAGAGTTTTCGCTCGTTCCTTAATGAATGGATGGCTTGGTGGCTCATTGGTTAGGGTATTGAATTCGTGATCAAAAAGGTCACAAGTTTACTGGTAACTCTGAGCAAGTTGTTTACATGTACACGTGCCTGTGTATGTACAAATAGTCTGGTGAGTAGTATCAGACTCGTATGTGTGTGATCAGGTCAACTCAGCCCCCTACCCTTAGCAGCCTGGATGGGAAATGAGTACTAGCTTAAGGGTTATGGGGTGAGTTTGAAGACTTAGTGTAGCTGATTGGGGTGGTGGTATACACCACTGGCGTGGGCAATGGACTGCCACATAATGCACTGTGCTAGGCCTATGTCAATCAACTGCCACTTCATAGATTGCAAAACGCTTCTGGCCAGTTCGTCTGTAACCATGAAAATGATGTATGCATGCGTATATTTTCGTATATTGTGAATACACTGTGATTTGTGTCTGCGATGAAATACCAGAGCAGAAAATTTAGATGAACTGATAGCAGTCAGTGTTGAAGCTGGTCGTATGACACATCACAATCCTGTCGGTTATCTTGGCTCCCTCGCATCTGCACTGTTTACACACTATGCTGTACAAGGTACACTGCTTAGCCCTAGTTCTCTTCTTCTTTAATGTCCTGGATATGGCGACAATGTCGACATTTGCTGACAGCCCAGTTTGCGCACTGGAAACTAGCATTTGCTTTCGTTGTAGGCTTCTGATACAGGTATCTGCATTTGTTTCTAGTTTTGGTGGCGTTAAATTCGTTAATCCACTTCTTCTGTGGTCTTTCTCGTTGTTTATGCCACTTGTATGATTTTGCAAAGCGATACTGTATGTGGAAGATATATACACAAGGTTTAGCAGCGGCGTTTTTGAGAAGTGCGATGCATTACTTCTTTTTCTTATTATGTACTTGTTATGGTTTGCTGTTATTGTGCAATAGACAGCATTATGAGATTGATGACTGTCTGGAGGAAAACAGGGAAGATTACTAGAACTGCGATTTTCGATACATATGCACAATTATAATCGGCAGTTCTTACAATTTTAGGTTTCTGTAATTTTTTTGTGTTTTGTGTTTTATAAAGGTTAAACTTTCTATAAAGATTAAACTTTTTGTTTTTGTTATTATGTGTATGTGCAATTTTGCCTGAAAAGGCCGTCCCCGAAATTACCTATACTGTGTCGGGTGGGACGTTAAACCCCACTCACTCACTCATTAGTTTCTGTCTTGAGATCTTGGTCAAGATATAAGTTGTAGGTTGCTCATGTGTTTGTGTAGGGAAGCCGGTACGGGAATGGGGTGTTGGCTTGATGTCTGTTCTGCCAGCTGCACTGAACTATGTGGTATCCCAGGGACGTGACGTTGACAGCAACAAAAACTCGTGGTCGGTGTTGCATTTCATACACTGACCTTTCACATTTGATCTTGGAATGTTTTATTACATCACAACGTGATTCAAAATTTGAATTGTATGAAATTTATATTGTATGCTTGTACGTTTGATATGTGAACTGAACTACTACTTACTTGCATACTTGCTTACTTACTGTCATCAATCTGTACACCAAATTTTGGTATTTATTGTCATTTTATGCTACACTTACATGTAGAAGCTCCAGTAGTGTACGTAGTAAGACAGCACTAACTTGACATTTTCCCTTGCGACTTTGACTTTCGTTCTTATTTTTTCGCAAAGGAAATATCATTTATGTTTTTTTTACTTCTATCATATCAGGAGTTTGAGTTTGTTTGACGTTTAGTTTAAATGTTACTAATTTGTATCTTGCCATTATGTTATTTTTTGGATCAGTGGTAATTTAATGTGTGCACTTTTTTGTGTAGAATTTGTCAAATAAACATGTCACATGCAGTTTTACATTAACAGGAAAAATATACTACCCAGCAAGCGAAACATTGAAGCATATTTTTTATTATTTATGACAACAACTAACCACTAAGTAGTTTACGAATCTGTTCCATCTGTGTTTTTGGTGCTGTTTACAGGGATGGATTTGCTGGTCCATGGAAACGGTATTTAAAAATACGTGGAATCGAAGATGGAAAGTCTGAGCCAAGTTTCCCGGAAAACTTCACGGATGTCACTGAACGAGAGACATTTTACAACAAAGAGTTTTCTTTCAGTGGCTGGCATGGTTCTTCTGGGCATGATGCCCCACTAATAGCGTGAGTAGCTTCATGTAATATAGAAAAAGAGGAAATACTGTTGTCATTAATCTGTCACTGTGTATTTTAATACCTGGTTATTTCAGAAACATTAATGCAGTTATATATTTACGATATAGCAGTCATGTAGTCCTGCACTTCACAAGATCCTCTTATTGGTTGGTCGTCACCTAAAAAGAATTACCGGCAAAAACGTTAAGAAGTACCACTTTATGGCAAGAGAGTTTTTGTCTTGAAAGCTATCAGCAGTTAAGTAATTGGTATTGGTAATGAAACTTGGCACATCGCCGAACAAAAGCAGAAAGTTACGTTTTCTGTATGTGTGTTTATCAGCTGGATTACTGACAAAATGTGAATGGATTTTTTGGAAGTTTTGTGGATGGGTTTAGTTTTCGGTGGCAATCTGTGAATTTTAGATTATTATCCACGATTTTTTACCATTAAGGGCGCGTTGCATCAATGTCGTTCAACTTTGAATGCAGGTCAAATCTGAATTTGAACGTAGTTCAGCCGTAAATTGTGTTGCACCAAAGCGGTTCAAGCGTTGATCTCCGTTCAATTCGAAACTGCCATCTGATCATCGATCAAATTTTGATCTCGGTTTAACTTGCGGTTACACATGCACACTAGGCAATAAATATTTTCCGTGATACTATTGCTGCAAAAAATTGTCCGATTTGAATCTTATCCTGTCCAAAAAACTTTCTTGTATTGAACTATAAGACTTTTAATGCAGTTATACTGATGATCTGAATATGTTAGATTTCTACTATATTCGTTTTATGTTCTTTTTGTGCTCGATAAATTAACAAATAGATGAATAAATCGCATTTTTCGGTGGCGATATCTCGCTGCTACAGTAAACATACGATCGAACCCTAGCCACAGCAAAAAAACTCATTTGTATCGATTTATAAGACGTCAAGTTTAATTATACTTGTGATCTAGATATGTTACATTTATGCTATATCTGTTTTCTGTGGTCTTTTTGTTGGATAAATTAATTAGTGGACAAATAAAAGGCATTCTAAAGTGCCGATACGCCATTGCTATGCCGTACCTACGGTAAACATATTATCTTGACAATGGACGTAGAATAATTAATGAATATCTATTGGAACACAAAATGCGTATCTTCAGAACTTTATCAGTGCAACTGTTGATGCGAGAATTATGTAGTAATTTCAGGGAAACTTAAAATTCAAACAAATTACGGCCAATCTGTACTGGACTGTTTCGTAAGCATTGCCTGTGACTGTGACGTCACTGTAGTTGGCCCGTAGGCCGAGCGTGGTTGACCAATCAGAGTCGTCCATGGTATAACCACCGCCGTCCAACTGAACGGGATCAGCTGATCCGAGTTCAACTTGGTGCAACGTAATACTGTGTGAACTTGGTTCAACTTTTGATCTAAGTTTAGCTGAACCGATATCATGAAAGACGTTGGTGCAACGCGCCCTAAGAGATTTATAGTAGCTGTGTTCCACAGGTTGCAGTTGTCATTATCGTTATTTGGAATATTGTGCGGTGTTCTGTTGTCTGTTAAATTGTGTCTTAGTTGCTAATGCACTGACAATGTCGTGCTGATGTGTTTAATGTAGTTACGATGCACTGTTGGCTGCCGGCGACTCGTGGGAGGAGCTATGTATGCGTGCAGTGCTACATGGTGGTGACAATGACAGCACTGGTGCCATAGCATGCGCCTGGTTCGGTGCACTCCATGGTTTTAGCAACGTCCCACAGTCCAACTACAAGGTCAGTCTTTGGCAAACTGTACAGATTCATGACTTCTTATTAATGCATTGTGATTAAAGATTAAGTCGATTGTCTGTTGTCTCACATACATGTACTTCATACGAGTAACACCGTTACTGATTTTTATCTTACCTGCTCTATCGCTGCTCATAATACAGTAATTTCAATGAAATCAGTTAATTTCAGATTGCAAGTGTGTAAACTGAAACTGTCCAAAAGTTTTTTTAGTTCTTCCTTAACTCTTATGCTGTTAGTTCGAAGAAAGAATCGGCTTTAAAGTATAAGAAACCTGTTGCGGCAATCTCCGAAGCTCCTCTCTTGGGAAAAATAGTCTGCTGGTTAAACGAAGACTGAAAGTAGTACCGTGGTAGTAACAGTAGTAAGGAGGTAGGTGACTATAGGTCCTACCTACTGTAGAGCAGTGCTGACACCGTTGTTATGGTTTTACAGGAAGTCGAATATCGAGACAGACTGGAATACGTCGCAGAACAGCTGTTTGACTTTTCACATGCAGACCAACAGACACTATTATAAAACATGTTAATGATTCATAATAATGAGTCACTGTTAAGTCATCGCCACTCACCTTGCCGTATATCTGTGATACAGTTGTTGCATTTTATGGCCACCTTTATATAAGTATATATAAGATTGCTGCTGATGTTTTTTTATCCGGTATGTGATTTTCAAGGTCCCTTGGCTCATCACCTCCAAGCTTTCCTCCATGATCGGAAATGGGTGTAGTTTAAAAATGACTTAAGTCATAAAATTTAAGAGGGCATCCCCAGAATTTGGCATGGGCAAACAAATGTCCAAAATCAGGCAACTTTTGACTTTGATTGCAAATGTCGGTGGATTGGAGGATGATATCAACAATCAGAAAACAGCATTTTCCTACAGTCTTTTCTGATTGGTGAGCTTTAGTTCACAAATGGCAAAAAATGTGACCTTATTTGGGCACACCATATGAGCACCGTATGGCAGCCTTTATGCTGTGCTGTGCAGCATCTAGTTTTATCTTTTGAGTAATCCCGTTGCTGTAGCATTTGTTGTGGAACAGATTATGAAATCAAATTACCAGCATATTTTTGGCTCTCTGTAGTTGTTCCTATCATAGATGTTAAAAACATTTTTAATGTTTTTTTTATAAAAGTACAAAAAACATGTTTTTTATTATTTTTTAATTTTTTTAGGTTTTTAATTTTTCAATGTTTTTTAATGTTTTTGTTTTATTTTTAATGTCGTGTTTTTGTTCTTATTAAAAATAAGCATACAAAAGTACAAATATGATGCATTTTTCATGGGCAAATTGCGTTTAGTCCTGTTTCTGATCTGTACCATAATCACGGTTACGTAATAACATTCAGTACATTCTGGTCTTCAGTCTTCACAAATGGCAGGTTTTTGTTTTAACATTTTATTGTGCTAAATGTGGTTCAATGTTTTTATGTATGTTTTTACGTGTTTTTTTAAAAAAGTGAAAAAAAACATGTTTGTTATGTATTTTATTTGCAAATCAATGTTTTTGACATCTACGGTTCCTATTGTCTGGTCGCACTTTATTTGTTTACCGAATTCAGTGGCGTATTTAGGATTTGGCAAAGGGGGGCCATGGCGAGCATGCAGAGTGCGAGCCTATAACGGGGATCTGGCGGCAGAGCCCCCAGCGGGGTCCAGGGCAGAGCCCCTGGTCAGGGGTCAGGGGGACGAAGCCCCTCTGAAGCTGAAACACATTTTGCTTTTGAACGTTCAATGGAAGCCGCAAATTCGCCTACTTTTTCTGAAATTCGGAAATGCAGAAAATCACAGCATCATATCGGATGCAATCTCACATGGCGATTTTAATCGCATATTGTATTTGTATGAAAAAAGACCATCAAACATTGTTGAATTTTGCAATTCTTGCTGGAAAACGGCAAAAAATGCACTTTTTCATATAAAGTCGCCTTAAAAAATTTTCATGGTCGGGCCAAATGGGGGGCCATCGCACCGTGGCCCTCCTAAATACGCCACTGACCGAATTATATCAAATGCATGTTATTTTACTCAGAAATATAAGCCACTTGCGATGGTATGAAACTTTGTGCCTGGATTAGTAAATGGTGCAGTGATGAAGCGCGATTTATTTTGGGTTGTAAAGTTTTGTATAGTAACTCATTGCATAATAATGATGAACAGTGGCAGATTCAAATGGGGTACTCCCTATTGACTGTATGCATTTTAAAACAAGTGGAAATTTTCATGAAAATGCATTATTTTTGCCTAATATTTTGAAAAATTTTCTGGGAAAGGGGCACAGCCCCTCGACACACCCCACTCCTATCCTTCCGCCCCTCCCTGCCATTCCAAAATTCTGCATCCTCCACTGATGATAATTATTATATTATTCCAGTGTGCTAAATAGTTTTCTTAATGAATAATACTTTTGTTACCAGCTTTGTATGATATAATATTATATAACAGTACAAATCCAGTGAAATGAATCTGGCAATGCGTTGTGAGGATGCAGTAGTACTGCAGTCCTGTCTACTGCATTTTGGTCAGTTTATTGGCTTCCACGACATAGGGGTCGTCCATAAATGACGTCACGCAATTTTAGAGAAAAAATTAACCCTTCCTCCCTCTTCATCACGTTTCGTCATGCTGCTCCGGTCACAAACTTTTAACTCTCCCCTCACCCTTTTGCAGTCTGATGAGTTTCAAACACAATGCAATTTTTTTGGGTATGATTTGACACAATTGCAACATAAGCGTAGTATATCAAAGTTCTAATATGTAGAAATGATCTCTGTTGTGAAAATTGTCTAACCAACTTATCCGCAAAATCACGTGAAACTGCCTTGCCGCAGATGTGACGTGCGTGAATTCACGCAGCCTTTAACCCTTCATCCCTCCTACGTCACACATCGTCACAATATCGTGAACCCCCTACCACTGTCGGCGCGTGACGTCATTTATGGACGATCCCTTGTTACCTGCAATACGGAGAAGGAAACATGTCCTATTGTAGAAAGCTCAATAGTGCATTGTGTAGCAGATTGCGATCACAAAACTAGAATTGTTACTTTCCTGGCCGAGAACCCCCATCGCACCCAGCTGTAAAATACCACTTTAACCACTGACAGAATCTTTGTCAGAGAACACAGCTAACAGCGTACAAGACACGTCACTGGTTCACCCAATACAATCATCGTCTGCCGCAATGTGGTTTGATATCAATAGGTTAGCGCATCAAATACAACGCCGTATTATGTTCCGTAGGCCTATTGCCGACATTCATTGTCATAGGAATTGCACAAATTCAGTCAGTTAATAGGCAATGACAGCTGCAACGGTGTGTCGATTACATGTGCATGTATAGTTTAATCAAAGGTTTGGGGCAGTCTTTCTCGGCAGTGCCAGCGGTCTCGTGGCAAAAGGCAGGGGTGGGGGCAATTGCCAACCACCCCATAAATTGTGGGCTATCGGAAAATAGTTGGAAAAATTTTTTATTGGACAATGTTTACCCAAAAATGCAGAATTTGGGCTGAAAACCCCACTTGGGAGGAAAACTGTTCTGTCTCTTTTTTCAACCCACGACGCCGCTGCTTCTCAACGGGACAGTAACTAAAGTTGTACAGACATAATTATCTACAGAGCACAGCTGTAAGCTGTTGTTCACAGAAAATATGATAAACATCAGCAGAGTTTGTGCACAAATAGTTGTGTCCTGAGGTAGTTAACATCTTCTAAGCAACATTAGTATTTACAGTCCTGGCATCAGAAGCGAATGGGCCTACGTACATCAAAGTAATTATTGTAGGCTGGACTGGAGTACAAATTAAAAAAAAACTAAGTGAATAAGTTTTATTAGACTCAGCTTATGCTGAAGAGTTGTTAAACACTGATTTTAGAAAGTGGCCTGATCTGAAGAAGTTCAGTAGGGCCTATGTTGGTCAAACCACGCACCCCATCGCATTACATAATTTCAGGCTTAAAAAGGACTGTGCAATTGAGTCTTAAGCGTTCGGCGTTTCTGTCGTTTTCTGTTAAATAATGCACTGTGCACTGTTGCATCAGCTGATGGACTTCATTTTCACAAATCGCCGTAGATATAGCTAGCTGCACGGTGCGCATGGTCATGGATGAATTGGTACACGTTACAATACGCTGTCTTGTACAGAGCGACCTGATAAAAAGTTATCCTCGGACGCTTTCTCATTCATAACTGCATCGAATATTGACCCATTTTCAAAATTCTTTTAGCGATATACTACGCAGTAAACGCTCGTTGAAAATTTGATCACAACCGAAACGCTTCATTACGTCGTAAAATACAGTCAGCTATAAAATTAAACTGGCGTGCAGTATTCGAAAGTTGACTACGTACATAGGACTTTTAAATTTTTACGATGCGTTTAGGATGTAACAGGGTATCCGACTAAAAAAACTAAGAGAATAAGTTCTATTAGACTCAGCTTATGCTGAAGAGTTGTTTTTTGTGTTTAGTGTTTTTTGAAGTTTATTAGATTCAACTGATTTTGCTAGTAGCAGAATTTAGAAAATTGCTTAATATTTGATGAAGTTAAGAACGTATGCAGGCAGAATAGCTCGGCCGGTATCACGATGACAGTGTAGCGCGCTCACAGCATCCACGACGCCATGGCGCGCGGTGCCGCACGTCGTCGGTCACGTGATCTCTGCAATGTCACGTGACAGACAGCAGGTGCGCTGTGACGTCATCACTCGTAGACCATCACCTCGCAGATGACGGCGCTGAACAGTCGGCTGTAACGGTCGGCCACCCCGCGCGCCTCGATGTACAGGTAGCGGGCACGGACCGGGCGGCGGCAGGGCACGTGGAGGCGGCGTTTGAACAGAGCGTCGTTGAAGCGAGAGACTGAGCCGCAGACGTTTTCGTCGAGGTCGTACTGACCACGTCCTGCGGTGTTGTCAGCGTACAACACCAGCTGGTCGACGTTGTACATGTAGTCGTGGTGAGACGCCGTCGTCGTCGTCGTCGTCATAGTCGTCATGGTCGTGTTCACTACGACACGCAGTTACACACTGTGCATTATTAGGCCTACATGTCATCATCCTCGTCGTCATCACTATACATCTGTAATGCGCAGATGTGCAGTTGAAAAGGCTATCGCACATTAGGCTACAAAAGTCGAAATAGCCTCAGAACGTTTAGCTAAAATCGGAATTAAAAGAGTAGGCTATACTGAGATGTTTTTAGAAGTTGCCGCGTTGTTGATAGATCTCACTCTTCTCAGTCAGTTTATCAAGAAGTTAATGGCTACAGGCTGCACACATAGGAAAAGACTGGCTTTACGAACTTCGTACACGGTCGGGTGCTCGTGGCTTGGCGTAGTCAGTGGTAGCTGCTGAGCGGAGACCAATTTGTGACGATAGCTAGACTGCTTGGCGAAACGGTCGCCTCTCAGATTCTCCTCAAATTCTACAGCTAAAAATCGTTAAATTAAATTAATCACAAAATCAAGAATACAAGGTGCCGTAAGCAGTGTCAAGTTGTTTAGACAATCCACAGCTTTTTTTAAAAAATAACACTAAACCCAGGACCCATCTTTTACAGTTCTGCAAGATGCACGACTTCAGTCGATAATGACGACAGCGTTACCTGCTGGCATCGCTACAAATATAAGGACAATAGACCAAAAATAAATCGATTACTGACTGAAACAAATTGAACGTGACAAGCCACTAGTAATAGTCACCGGTGATGGCAGTTTGTTCTCGTCGTCCAACCCAGGTCAGTATGACGACGCCCGCGATTTTGACCTTGCGGCCGAGGTTGACCATCCAGACAGGTCTGTCGACGTCGAAGTTATCGAGCACGGTGCAGGTCTGCAGCGACGTGTCGGCGATTCCGTCGACAGCTCGCCCGGCGTGACCATGCTTCCAACGCGCACGAACATGTCGCTTCACCTGACGCCGATTACTGATCCACGACTCCTTGTTATACGCCACGTTCTCCACTGCACGCATTTTTATTTACTCAATATAACAAAACAAATCACCATTCGTTGCTTGTGGATGACTACGTAGTTTTCACACTGCGCTGTGGTCTATAGCATTAGCTCATACAATACAATACAATGAAAAATTTGCACTCAAAAACTGACAAACACACTGTCAGTTTAATCTAGCACATAAACTAAAAAGAACTGAATTGTTTAAAAGAAAAATGAAATGAGA
>Ga0209367_1003403_pt1 | contig 21639 bp, 12 predicted proteins | sample WorMetLIZISLAND2_FD_187412 | JGI IMG/M metagenome (GOLD analysis project Ga0209367, IMG submission 187412) | Marine gutless worms symbiont microbial communities from Max Planck institute for Marine Microbiology, Germany - Olavius geniculatus... ...
CTTCCAGGTAGCCGATGGTGAAAATATGGAGATCCTAGCTTGGACCGTTTTTGCCTGATCCACCCGTGTGACAGACAGACAGACAGACAGACGGACAGAATTGCGATGGCTAAGACGCGCTGAAAGCATAGCTGCTTTCGCGCGTAAAAACCAACGCTAAGAAAGAAATAGACTACGTACGTTGTTCAACCAACTGCAGATTACTCGCGGGTCAGATAAAAGGCTACTGCGAAATGACAGATACACGTTTTCGGGCACTGCATGCATCATTAATCTCTGTGCTTTATAGAACCACGAGGGCGAGAGAGACACGTTCCCCTCACTTTTTTCAATGAGAGCACGCAATGTTGTTTGCCCATTACTTTTTTCATACGAAAATAAATTTTTACAGTTAAGTATTAATGCTTAAGCTTCGTTTAAATTAAAAGCAATAAAAGTACAGCAGCAATGTGCGAAATGGGAATAATTAGGCCAAATTTGCACTTACTCAACTTACCATTTTAGCCTAAAGGGCTTGCTGGCCTATCTCTCATATGATTCTTATACGTGATAATAGTCCATCTGCCTGCATTATACCGTAGTTGTTCGTTGCGGTCGGTGAACTGCTGACGTGGAAAAACCATGCCCGGGTTTGAGTTGACCGGAAGAGCGAGTCGCACTTTCATGTACATGTCGTCCAACCAGAACTTACCGACCTACAGCATCGCATTACATTACGACTACGTTACATTTAAACTGAAAATAATTACTGGTAAGCACTTCAATCACTTTACAGTAAGCTGTGGAAAAGAGACGGAAACACACGGATCTTAAATTCATTCTTAAATGATCGGAGACAGTTTGATGACGTCACTTTTGATGGCAGATTGTTCTACAGTAGTCCCGTGCATAACACACGGACCTGTCAATCAAATCCGCCATCAAAATATTAATCATCATTCTATTTATAGGGTACTAGATAACACATTTAGTGTTTTGACGTGCACCGAAAACCATTCGATGTTTAAAAATATTGCTTGAACAAGCTTCCTTATAGAAAACGCTTAGCAAAACACCCACGCCATTAATCGAGGTTTACTTGACAGTAATAATTAATTTTTAAAGTGCAAAAACATATGTATAATATAATGGGTTAACTAAAAATGGAGGACCGCAAAAAGGAAGACCAAAAAACAATAGATGATAATTACTAACTTTTAGAAGGTAAAAAATAGAGGACCAAATTTCCGAAGGCGGAAAATGGAGAACTAAAAAGTGTAGGACCGAATTTCAAGAGGTAAAAATGGAAGACCGGAAAATAGAAAACCAAATTTCAGAAAGTGAAAAATGGACAAAAATGTTGTCAACACATCATTACGCCCGGAAGGCACATAACATTATAATCGTTTAACTTTCTAATTGATACTCAAGCAGAAAATGCATATGCTAAATTGAACTATTTAACCATATCAAAGCAATTCATTAATTTTTCTTGTATCCGGAAAATGCAATGGGTGAATCAGCATGAATGCATATAACTAAGCCTGTCACAAAATCAGATGAACTAAAATACGAATGACACGTGATTAAAACTGTTAGTTAATCGTTAGTTGTACAGACGTAAAACCGATGCTTACACGTTCTACTGCTGTGCAGTTCGATACGTAAGCTGACTTGTAAGCCCACATGGTCCTCCATTTTTACAGGGTGTCAGCATAGCTTGTTATGCAGAAACTCTGTCTTTGCTATAGCAAAAGCGTCCGTCCGTTTGTCGGAGTCGATGTCACACTACGGTGATGTGTCCTCTATATTCCAGTCCTACATTTTCCGGTCCTCCATTTTCAGCGCACCCAATATAATTTCAAATAACTAATATTTTTGAAAATTATGAAAGCATAAAATTCTATGGTTTACTCGCATGGACTACCCGGTAAAACTGCTATCAGTGTAAAGTATAATGTAAAATGTAATGTAGCCTATTTCTAAATTATTTTATAAGCGACATAGACCGGCTTCATAATGGATCGAATACGAACAAAGTAAGTAAACGACGGGTTAGGACTTACTGCAAGCCCATGCATTTTCTGTTTTTATCTGGTTTTTCTGTCGCATTACTGTTTTATTGTATTCCTATTTGTATCTGTTTGGTGAACTAAATAATGACAAAGTTTGCAACATGGCAAAGCCAACCCAGTTGTCGGTGGTTTCGGCATACTCCAGCAGACGCTGTTGGAGGACTTCTCCTGTGCCTCCCGATGTCTGGAACTCGTCGACGAGTTGGCGTGTCCGCTCGTACTGGTCGCTGGAGACGATTGGTCGAATACATAGCAGGTACTTGCTCAGCGTCTCGGCCAACTCAGGTATCGGCAGCTTCGGTAACGGCTTCTGCGTACGTCACATAGACTCATCACTATATTCGTTTATTAAGCAGTAGTTGGCAGACCGCAACTAGAGATACAATGCGATCGATACAATATAGTCCATTCAGATTTTTAAAAAATGTAAAACTGTTACAAAAAAGCAAATGCATATGAGTTACATTGCAGGCGAAACGACCAAGCTAATCGTACGAGTGTTTAAGTGATATGCAGTCAGTTTCTGAAATATTCACGTACGTCAATAGCGCCGTCGTGATAGGGGTAGAGGCCTCACCGTCCTTTCATTTTCTGGAGGTAGGCCTAATTGTTAGCGATTTCGCATAATAGCCACCCATTTTTTCTGTCGTTTTGTCTGTCCTATGTCACACTGTCAGACTTGTTTGAACCGTTTAACGGACTTACATGCCATATGGGAGGTATATACGCTTGTGGGGTTCAGTGTCGCATTGTGTCAAATTGGGGTCCCTAACCACTAAGTAATCCAGGAGAAAAAAGATGTAGCAGAGTTAAACCCTTTGGCCAAAACTTGCACTTGCCTACTTATGCTTCAGCTGGGGGCAGCACCGATGAACGATTTCGCCTTTTATTGTTGTTGTCGCTTCTGTTGCTGTTGCTGCACTTTTTGGTGGTAGTGGTAACATAAACACAGTAGGCCTAATAGTAGTTCTGTCTCGAGTTAAAGTCAAAAGCAAAAAAAAACCAAAATCGGTAGTATTATTTACGTTGTGCGATTGCACTTATTGAAAATAATTAGCTATCTCTGCTTTGCAGGCGATGCAGTGGTGCAGTGAGCGAGTGTGTGCCTTTCTGTCTGTCCGTCAGTCTGTCGGTCTGTCGGTCCTTGTGGCGTGATGCGGACAATTTATAGCAAGGCAGCGTTTAGTGCGGTCGATATGTCGAGCCGGAGTTAGAAATGAAGCTAAGTGAACACCGGAACACGACAGGAATTATAATACACACATGACTTATACGTGCGTGTTCACCGGTCGGCTTGCTGAAGATGTAGTTAATGATCAAGATGATGAAAATAATGATAATAACACGGCTCATTCCATGAGTTGACAGCAGAGAAAGAAACTGCAGTCTTTCATAATTTGTCAGATCAATATTAAAGTACTTTCAGTTTTTCGAATTACTTTTGATTTTGTTGCCAAGCCAACACACAACACTGTATGTATAACTTAAACACTAAGTTGTAAATTTTGGATTTTTACCACAACACTACACCACATTGCACAGATTTGCACTTTTATTTTTAAAAAACGCAAGACTCTTCTCTAGACTTCTCCCCTCGGCGCGCGTCCGCCTTTCCACTTTTTTCACATTTTCCGCGATCGTTGATGGCCAATAATTACAAACTCTGTAAAGTAAAGCCGTGGCTACACGCACCGATTTCCTCGTCCGAGGTCCTCGTCCGAGAATCTCGGACGAGGAAATCGGTGCGTGTAGCCACGGCATAACACGACAATAACTTGTGCCGCTGCACGGGTCGTTTATCGACAGTCGTCGTCATCTCAGTCGATGTCGCTTATTGATCGCTACTTCTATTCGCTAGGCCTATAGCAATGTCTCACTACGCACCGAGTCCTAGCATTCTAAGGACTACCTGCACTAAAGCAATGTCTCATTGTTCACATGCAGACTCAGCAGACGCAGCTTAGTCGTCAGCCAGCAAGTAAATGCAGAAAACAATAGACAACAGCCGCGATATAATTTAACGTGTTAACGGTAAACAATATCAAAGTAATTAGGCAAAAGGCAAAATCGCCGTGGCACTTAGCAGGATTTCGTAGCGCACTCAGGTTATGTCGATGACAGGTTGGTGTAGGAGTAAAGTCAAACTTAAGTTTTATTTTGTTTTGGCCTTCAGCTAATAGGTTCATAAAGTATGTTTGTTTTATTATTCACAGTGCAAAATTATGGTGCATTTTTTGTCATATTTAATTCATAAAACAACTCATTATCGCTATTCTCATTATTTCATAACTACAAACTAAGCCACTTAATTATTTTAATTATAATGTTTTTGATCTAAAAGTTTAATTTGATCTTTGCCGACCAAAAATCTAAGATGTCATCGTGTTTTTAAAATTTTTATTCCCTTTTTTCGTAGATCAACAATAAATGCAAACGCAAAAAATACGTGACAATAAAATGCATAGAAATATACGTTACTTAAGACAACCGTCCTAAATATTAAAATCATGGCTAAGTGTACACAATGAATCACAACGCAGAAATAAGCAACGTATTCAGAAATTTTAACTTGAATCTTTTCATTGTTATGCTATTGAACTCTAGGCTAGAGGTTTATGTATATTTACAACACTAGCCTTAAGCTACTGCTGCATTCTCCTCTCGTTCCTTCCGCGTTGCTCTCGTTCTCCGCAGGAAATACACTTTGTGAACACCAGAACTCTGGGCACATTTGAATCTAGTCTTAAAACTGCAACTATTCACCTTTGCCTGACGATTTAATAGACAGGTCGGCGTCATCACAGCGCTTCTCATTCACAATAATAATGTGACAATTGCTGACGCTATATTGAATTATTTTTAGATTGACTTAGAATGAGCCAGAATTCAATAGCATTTACAGGAGAGACGTAAGACCTTGGTGGTGTATAGCGTATATACGTACGGTGAGGTCCCAGTCTGGGTAATCTCCGAGGTCTTGTGAGGCAACTCGTTCGACGTAAAGACGAACGGGATGTGATCTGTCGCGGGGTCCTCTCTGAGTCATGAGCGGCGAGCTGTCAGCAGCAGCAGCACTCGTCTGACTCATGGCGCCCTCTTCACTCCACCCTGACAGTGACCACCGCCCGACTCTGTCACTGACCGACACGCTTCACTGCTGTTAGCAGATGCACGCATGACGCCAAGACAGTGATGTGTGATGCTGTGACGCTATGACTATATCAAAATACTTACTATAAGCATATTAAGAACGTTCTTTCGTTTATTGTGAAACAAAAATTTTTCCTGGATACGCGTCATGGTACGCGTAAGCTTTCGCTGTAAAAAAGCTGAAAAAAAATTTTGAGAAACGTTAGGAATTTAAAAAGTTTGTTTAGATTTTAATTTGTTTATTTTTTGTGGATTTTTAATTTTTAGTGTACAGAAAAGACGAACACAAATTTTAAGAATCAAAAAACAGCATTTCATACCATGTCGTGTTTTATTAAGTAAATGACGTGCCGTGAGAACTCAAAAAATCACGATTAAAATATGAAATTAAATTGACTTGTAAGCCCATTATAAATTGCGCAATAAACGAAGAATCTTAAAAAAATTACAATGTAAATTTTGGAGGTTCTAAAGATTTTTATAAACCTAAAACCTACGTTTTTTTCAAACCGATTTTTTATCCCTGGGTGTAAATTAACTACTGCTACGTGCAAATCTACAATAGATTGGCGCTACTGTACATTGCAGTTTGTAGCAGCGATATTTCAAAATGTGACAAAAAATTGAGAATGTGACAAAAGACGGAGACCGAAACAGCCGACAGACGTACCAAAAAAATGAAGATCGTTTACTTCAGTTCAATCTGTACGTTAAGCTTTACACAGTTTTCTGGTCGTTGGTGGTCGCCCATGTGTTAAGACTTACAATGAAGCACGCATAGACTTCGTATAGTTAATAACAAGAAAGATTGGACTGAGAGTGAAACACGTAATTCTACCGAGATTTTGCACGGAAGAGACACGAAACAGAAATTCATCGACAATTCGTACAATTTGAAATGCTTCTACGGTAAGCCTAGTTCAAAGTCAAGACATAAAACACGAACAATTATTGATAACTGCATATATCTGTTGGGATCCTTTTGTCCACGATGAGCAGGTCCTACATTTTGTGGAACTAAACAACACATAAGACGTTGCTGATTTCTCTGCTGCAGCTATGTAATGCTTCTCTCTTCCGCACATGAGAATTGCAAGGACGGTTGCGACCCCGAAAAACCGGACACAGTCTGGGGAAATTTGCCGGACGCGTGCGCATGTATATCTCCGAGGATGAACGAAGCGAGCGTCTCGGGTTCAGTGAGCGACGTACGGCGACGGTTGGAGTCTGCGTGGGGCGTGCTTGCGTCCATCTCGCCTGCTGTAGCCACTCAGACGCCGGGCAGCGACTGAGCTGGTCCGGCGGGGCGGAGTGTCGGCACCGATCGATCGTCAGCCGTCCACTAGATGCACTGGACACTGTCCAGCTGGCCATACTAACGACCGGTCTGGACCACTGCTCAAAGTACATAGGCTATACTAGCATCGATTTCTGCTGGTGCTTGCAACTACATTATCAGCAGCTACTTTTTGCTTGCTGCCTGCCGACAATGCGGATTGAAAGAAAGATCATGCAAGTAATGTCGGCTATTGCTAAATCAGTCGGTGACAGACACCGATCTAAAACGGATTCCTTCTGTAGTATTATCAGCAACACTCAGATCAAGGGTGGCGCCAGGTTTTCAGAGCTGGGGGGTCCAGGTCGAGTGACCGCAGGCCACGAGGGGGTAAGATAGGCCTATGGGGAGGGGGTCGAACTCAGGACCTAACCGTCCTAACCGTTTCGCCATAGACTACTGTGGAGAATTTGTTATTAGCTGACGTTCGTTACGAATCCGGTCGAGTCTGTTATATAAATAATCATTGGCCAGTCCACGCAAAATGCCATTCTACGTACAGACTCTAACGACCAATTAGACGTTGGTCGGCGGCGAACAAAGTATACAGCGTAAAAAATATTGATCTGGTGGCAATTTAAGGACCGTTGTCGTCGGATTTGTGCCAGTCGGTATCGGCTACTGTATGATTAGAACTGGCCACGCAGTCGTAGGCTTATCAGTCGTATGCATTGGTATCAATCACTACAGCCTGCGAATTAGCTCAATTGCCTTTCTAAGTCCCCGCCAGCTAGACATGCGCCTTACACCGATACCGCAGGAGCGGTATTGTGAAGTAAATGATGTTTGACTATTTGTGTAAAATTACTGATTAACAAAAAATAGGCTATTATTAGATTGTGACCAATCTAATGTACTCCTCGCGCGCATTATTTTCTCCTGTAATGCTTTTTCGTTCCTTTCGGCCCATTGTGACTATGCGTCTATCGGGTACCGTTATGGAGATATGGCGTTTCAAAAAATAATAGGGTCACGACCTTGACCTTTTGGGGTCACGTGGCGTCATCGGTCACGTGACTATTCGACTCGCGGTGTGCGACTTCCTATAAGTGGTCCATTGTGACCATGCGTCTAATTGGCACCGTTATGGAAGGGAGGTCGGTCGGTCGGTCGGTTGTCAATATTCCACTGATTTTAAATTCTCCTATTTTCTACTTTAGTAACGTAGCGCGCGAGGAGTAAAAACTGCACGCTTTCTGTTAAATCGATTATATACACCGTGGGACATAAAAAGAACAGGACATCGCATAATCGGTGATAACCATACCAAATGCTGACCGATTATTACAATTTTTGCACCGCTGCAAACAGAAATAAATTGTCAACAAAAACTATGCAATACTTTTCACCTTACCTTAATACTAGTCTGACTCTATTCTGGAAAAATTAAAAGATTTATTTATCACACAAACTAGCGCATGTGCACGCTGTGATCCATTTTCAAAATAGGCCTACATGTACGTGATTTGATAATAATCTTACTTGTTTATCCTTCGAAATACAGATCCGCGATACTGAATGATGAACTGAGAAAACAGCACACAGATTATTGACTTGATTATTGACTCGGCAACTAATCAGTGGCGCAAGCGGTTAACAGCTTGTGTTAAAGTCAAAGAAAGACTGACACTTTGAATATCAGTTATAACTTGGTACGTGTTAATATTTTTTGCCTGTGACAAAAAAGTCTAAGTGAGAAATCAGTCATCATTTTCTGAAATTGCGGTATCTTTTTAGGGAATTTTACTGTATACATGCTCTGGTTTATGTGATAAATTAATTTTAAATTAATAGCGGCATCGTTATATTTCGAGCAGTGACGATGTTTCCCTATGCGGCGCCTCTCTATGTGACTGCTGCGCGCGTCTCGTCCAATTTGTTGACCGAGGTCGAGCTTGGCGACTTTGTCGGGTCGCAAGGCGATCAGCGCGCTCTAGCGAATTAGACGGATCACTGCCTTACGAGACGTCCACTGGTCAAACTGCTGTGCTAACAGATTTTTTGTGCGATCAACCCTCACGACTGCATACAGGATCTCCGTTTTTATCGGGATTTTTACAGATTTATATTGTCATAAACATTGGTACCTCCGCCCATAGAAGGAGGTTATGTTTCCTCTATGATTGTTTGTCGGACAAGTCACGGATGATTTAACTTCAAGTTAATCTGGGAAGCAGTTGTTTGTTTAGAGAGTTCGTCTCGTTCAGAATAATCTATTTCAATCACTGTTCTTGTTATAGAGCATATTTTTGCGTGTCTTTGAAAACAATACATTGAAAATAACCGATGTTGCAGACTTTATTTTAGCGCGTATTTTCTTCGTCAGCGTCAAAGAAAACGTACACAGCGTACAACAAGCTGACGCTTATACACTGTGTCTCAAAAAAACATCCAGGACATTTTCGACTGCAACTTGAAAATCAATTATCAGATTTTGATAATTTTTTTTCGCAAATATTCCTCAGACAACTTGCCACCCAATGACCATTTAATTTCCTACCTCACCCAACGTTTGTTTTTGCACTACCTGGGGAAACACAACCAGCAAAATATCACTTTTTTAACTAATGCGATGTGATTGCTTAATTAACATAACGTGTAAAAACACATTTTGTTCACATTTCCGACACTTTGGTTGACACTTTATTTAGTTGTCTATTTTTCAACTGCCTGTATTAAAATTGCTTTAAGTGTTGGCCCATTATGTAAACACAGGCAAGGAGACACTTTCTCTATTCATTGACAGCAGTATCGATAATGTTCTGCTCCAGACCATACCAGGCTCTACCAGTCGCTTCTTGACTTCACAAACATTCCTAAACTTCATCTGGTAGACACACTGCTGCATGACAGTCAAACCTTGTAATAGACCGCCTGTTGGGGCACACAGATTAAAATAGATGTAATTTATTTACGTTTTTCATTTATTTTAACACGTATTATGCTTACTCTGATTTCCCCAGGTAATGCAAAAGCAGACGTTGGGTGAGGTAAAAACTAAAACACTTATTTAATAGCCAATGGTGTCAGAAATATTCGTACCGAAAATTATCAAAATCTGATAATTATTGGTTTAAAGTTACAGTCAAAAATGTCGGGGATGTTTTTTGAGACAGTGTAGTTTACAGTAATATCCTACGGTAACAATCTCGCTAGGGAGTTGTGTTACCAACCCACCAGTTATCCAGAAATAAACACTGGCATGGAAATGCGCTTTTAACCCTTTTCGTGGTTTTATGACGTATTGTTGTGAAGTTATTTAAAGTCGTCGTTCTTCGTTCGACAATTAAAATGTTTAGGCCTACTGTTATGCTACTGCATTGCAGCGGTGATTCCGTGGATAGTGCAATTCAAATCCCATGATTCTCACGGATACTTGGGGATTAATGAAATATCACATTAAAACTTTGTCAGTATTTAGCCAAGTAGTACAATCTACGTTCAGTAAGCCTACAAGATCCACAACCACATGACAGCGACACTTGCAGATTATATATTGCTCACGCACACGTTTTTCTCAGCGAATTACGCCTAGTTTCCATTTAAAGCAATGGACACAACGCAAGAGAAGTACGCAAGCAAACGGTACGCAACGGACGCAGCTGACGTAAGCAACGCGACGGCCAAAGCGCAAGATAGGAGTGGAAAGTTTGATAGCGATAAACTGAGAACAGCCTATCTGTTTGTGGTAGAATGACGTAAAGTGACGCAGCAATAGTCGATAATCGACGTAACCGATAACAACAGGTGGAGAATGCCTTCTGGAAAAAGTTGGAAAAAAGTTGGAAAAAATAAAAAAAAATTAAAATTCGGGGGGGGGGTAATTTTTTTCGTTGGCAAATTGCCTAAAATATACAATATGCATGGCACAAAATACGACAATTCTGCGTACAACAGCTGCATTTTTTCTTCTCGCTTCGCTCGCAGATTACTTGTAGTCCCTAATTTTAAAGTTGTGGTGCCACGCCACTCTTATTTGTTTCTATTGTTCAAACTGCACTAAATTTGGACAGTTAATTCTCTAAAAAAATAATTTAAACTGTTGCCACCCAATGTCATATTTTAAGGCTAGAATGCGCCAAATTTGATTTAAGTTGGGGCTCTTTACAGCGCTCCCTCAAACCCGGTAGCTGGATTAGAAGGGACTTATTTTAAGGTGAAAGGCAGGGAAAAAAGAAAAAAAAGATATCAAGAAAAAAACAGGGGAACCTACGAAAAAAAGAGGAGAGGCCGAAAAGGGAGAGGACGAGAAGAAGGAGAGGAAAGAAAGAAGAGAGAAGGCATCCGAGTTGGGGAAGGTTGCCTTTTGTTGCTGAGGGGGATGCACGTTCCTGGATAACAACCTTGAAAAAACACACCACATGAATTTGAGATGCCGGTACAGTGTTAATGGTTTATGACGCGTTTGTTTGCCAAATTTATTTGCACGATCACAGTATAGCGTGAATTATAATTAATTATAATTAATACAATATAAATTATTCAGGCCGGTAAATGTCCATTGCATTGTTTTGTTAATGAGAATGGTGAAAAATAGCTTGTCGATTGCAGCAAGGGAAATGATTAAAGTAGAAGTCTGCTTACATTACTCGAAAGCGGCAAATATCAACGACCAAACTGTTCACACACAACACCAGGCCAGCTACTCGTATAGAAAGCACGTAGACAGTTCAAACCTCACCAACGTAGTGGCGCCCTCTTGGCAGACACCCCAAAAGAAGTCGATTATGATTCTGTGACAGCTGTATGTTAATGAAATAACCCGAATTTAGGTCAACTAGGCCTATAGCTAAAGTTGCTTAAAATTTGTCCCAAGTTTTCTAGCAATTTTGACAGCAGACAAACCAGCCGAGCAACAAACAAACCGAGGCAAAAATATTATCTTTTTTTTGGCAAAGGTAGCAGCGACAACAACGACAAATATAAACAATACACACGACAACTAAATACTTCATCGACCACGTCGGTTGCATTTATTGCCGGCTGCTGAACGACAAAAAAAACATATAAATCAGAGTTATTTCGAGTAAATTTAAATTAAATTTAACCAAAGGAGTCATGAATATTGCAACGAGTTTGTCGATATCGCGGTAGTACTAACCATAATTAGACGTAGGTTTAACTGGTAAAATAGAGAAAAGCTGAAAAATTCAGCCATTAAATAAAGCCACGCAACTTAAGCTAATGATAGATATAAGGCGCCGGATAAAACATTATTCATTTTCAAAAGTCGAGAATAAAGAAAAACATGCAATATTTTCAGTAAAGAAGTTTTATTTTATTGTTTTATTTCTCTTATGTATTTCCAATATAATAAAAATGTTTAATCCTAGCGTCTTTGGATGTTAAAATAGCGCCGACACAGCCGAAGTATACGGGCGATGCTTTATACACCGTCGAGTAAAAAATTAATACAGAAAGATAATCGGTACGGAGACAACAATAATACACAAGTAATTTGAGCAAAGCTCACGAGACGCGCGAAAGCCTATAGCAGTTCCTGTTCGCAGGTAATCGTAGTCTATCTCCATCCATTTCGTCGTAATTCACTCTTTTTCAGCCAAAAATCGCCAAAAAATCACGCTAAAACAATATTTTTAAGGTTCAAGGTCATTCAAGGTCATCAATGTTGATAAATTTAGAAAGCCTGTCACCAGTGCTTGTTATAATAAGCAGCATGTCTGTGCCTATCTGTAACCGTGTTCACGCTACACGAGATAATTGCGGTAAAATAACCACTTTTTAGGGAGGTAGCTGTCTTTGACGCCCGCCTGCGCTGGCCTCCTTGAACCTAAAATCTACGTTGAATGCAGAAAATTTCATACGCAGACTGTCTTGGTCTATCTCCAGCCATTTAGTCGCAATTCAGTGTTGAAATGTGCGCTGCATCCAAAAATTGCAAAAATCACTAAAAACCTCTTTTTGAGGGGTTCAAGGTCGTTCAACGTCATCGATGTTAATAAATCCAAAAAGCCTGTCACAAGTACTTGTTATGATAAGCAGCATGTATGTACCTATCTGCAACCGTTTTAAATTATTCGAGCCAAAAACGGCAAAATGACGTCTTTTTAGGGGGTATCCCTCTTCAACGCCCTCGTTCAAGGGGAACCCCTGCACCCAGTGTTACGATAAACTAGAGACATTGAGGCAGCCCACAGTGAAGATTTCGTGGTCCTATCTTGCACCGTTTTGATACAGCTCACGAGTGTGACAGACGGACAGACAGACAGACGCCCAGACGATGGCAAAGTCGCGCGAAGCATTCTGCTTTCGCGCGTAAAAACCTGCCAGACGGCACAGTCTAAATGTTTTCGACACTGTGCTGATATACAGTAGCTAATGTAGGTAAACTCAGTTAACTCACTCTGCTGACGCAGTCTACAGCTCCCGAATGAATTGTTCAGATACTCGTACAGCGAAATAAAAACATGCCCGCACGTTAATAAGATTCTTTAGTGGTTCTCAACCATATATGCGTATCAGTGTTTTCATATTTTCTTTCATTATTTTATTGTACATTTGTGGTTGTGTAGTTCTATGGACCTATGTATGAATTAAACTGGATTGATTGATTAATTATACCGCGTGCGGATGCGTCGATTTTCTGTAAAATATTGATGTTGGAAAATTTAACTTTCCATAAATTATAGATACATAGATACAAACAATTACAAAATTATAAAATGTTTGTTCACAAAACACAGTGCTTCTACTGTGCCGTTTGCATGGATTGTGCGCTAGCGTACGCAGGTTGTGTAGGCTATTCTACACCGTGGGCCATAAAAACGTGCCACTTTACTTTTGTCTATATCTTTGCCAATTATTGACCGATTTTTAAAATTCTTTGACTGCCACACTTTGCAGACAATTTGCAATAATGCGATTATTATGTATCCCACCACACAGTAAATACGTTTCTACATGTGTTTCTACCATGTGGAATAAAAAAGCAAGCAAAAACTAATGATAATAACAAAAAATTTGGTAAATGAGAAAAAACACTTCAGTCCAACATTGCGATGAATGATCCGTATGACACTAGACTGTGTTAAACCCACACAGTTTAGTGTCATACAGACCATTCACTGTATTGTTGGTCTAAAATGTTTTTTTAAAAATTTTACCAAAATGTTTGTTTGTTGTTATCGTTATATATGCACATTTCATTGATATTTCACAAGGTAGTGTAGAGACGCATTTACAACGTGGTAGGATATGTAATAATCGCGTTATTGCAAATTGTCCGCTGAGTGTGCCAGTGAAAAAATTTTGAAAATCGATCAATAATTGGCGAAGATATCTACAAAAGTAAAGTTGCACGTTTTTTGGCCCATTCTGTATGTACATTCAAAGACGTGAAAGCTGCGGCACGTCTCGGTTGAGTTGCAGTACTCCAACGACTGTTAGAATACACTGTAAGCTTGCACATTACGACATAAGCTCAAGCTACACTTTTACGATGTGTTGTGAATTTGCTGTAAGCTAGTCGCGCCGCATACTGCACAATAATCTACAAGAATTTGTACAGTAAACAACAAGTCATGCAGTAAATAACACAACATGTTAATAGCAAGTATACAACAATCGAAATAATGGACTAAATGAAGTTCGTGCAGTTCGATCAATGTACAAGACAACGATAACGGCGAAAACTGTACAGAAAAGTCAACGGAATATTTCGTCTAAAATCCGTGTAAACAGCTGTCGCCAAGAAAGTGCAAGCGATTTTTTCAAGATAAACGCATGTGACGGTTAACAACGATAGTATGTAAAATTAGCACATTGTCTACAATGTGCTAATTTTGTGCTAGATAGAACTATTGACCGCCTGCGACAATTCCTGTAAACGAAGTCGAATATACGGAAATCTGTAGTTTGACGAAAAAGTCGGAAACAGTGAAATCAAGAGTTTGGATTAGGTTATGAAACAGTATAGTGTTGGTCTCTTGTTTTGGGAGACCCGAGCCTTCGTATGTCATGTTGAACATAAAATCACGTTTTGCTATAGTTTTCAAGCTCTACGTTTAAGTTTGCTTAAAACACTCAAATTTGCCGCTAATGCAAACGACACGAAATATACAGATATACATGTATTAGATCGCAACGTAAAAACAACTACAGGGTGGTCCAAAAAAACTGCACAAAGTTTATGGCACTATAATTTTGTAACCGTACATCACAGAGTCAAGCGGTTTTCAGCTAAATGTTCTGAAAGAAATTCTTTACATGACTAAAGTCAGTGTTTAAATACAACAATTGAATATTCTTTGTTTTTGCCGCTGGCAAGTAAACTATTGAAAAACAGTATTACCTTCAAGGTATTTTGGTCGATAAAAACATGCCATTATTATTTTATGAATAGCTCTTTGAAACATTGGCCGATTTCAATAATTTTTTGCACGCGACATTAAGAAAAAACTTGACGCAAAGATCTGTAGTTTTGGTCACCTCACATTAACGTTGTCGCTACACTACTGTGTGAAATGCAGAAGTCGCAGTTCGACCATTGACAACAATGAATTCCTTACCAGTTAGCGTATGCGTCGGCTCAGAAATTATTAACTAAATAGTGACAAACACAATTAGCAATTACTATCACTCTTTCGAGTCACATGTGACACATCACATCATCTTCATTTCAGCATATGCTCAAAATGTCCTCCTGCAGCACAAACGCAAGCGGTAGAAGTTGACACCATTTGCCAACAGCACGTTCAGTAACTGCATGACTCAAGCAGCCCACTCGCTGTTGATGTATCATTTCAGTTTGTCAACTGAAAATTTTAAAATAAAGACGAAGCAACAGATTTTCAATGATTTTGTGGTCTCAGTAACTTTCCGAGATGACGTATGCACTGCCCAGTATAAATTCATTGTTGTCAATGGTCAGAATACGACTTCTGCACTTCACAAGGTAGTGTAGCGACAACCTTAAAGCGAGGTGGCCAAAATTACAGACACTCGCATCAAGTTTGTTTTTAATGTCGCATGCCAAAAATTATAAAAATCGGCCAATGTTTCACGGAGCTATTCATAAAATAATGGTGTCACGTTTTTATGGACCGCGGTGTCGAGGGTAATACTTTTTAATACTGTGTTTGCATCGTTCAATTGCCAGCGGCAGTAACAAAGAATATTTAACTGCTGTATTCAAATACTGACCTTAGTCACGTAAAGAATTTCTTTCGGAACATTTTGCTGAAAACCACATGACTCTATGACGTACGGTTGCAAAATTATGGTGCCATAAACTTTGTGCAGTTTTTTTGGACCACCCTGTAGAAACACCGTTATTGGCTAACCACGATAAACAACTTGTCTAACAACCGTCTCGTAGCGTGAGCAAATCATCCTTTGTTCATCATGGTGTTACATCATGATATTCAACGACGCTTCAGCAAAAATAACCATCACGTCGTCTAGATAACTACAACGTATCGATCGACTGAAATAAATAGACCTAAGTTACGAGCAATACATCAAAATGAAGATTTCACTGCCATGCTGTACATAGCAATACACAGTACAACTAGGTTTGACATTTTAAAATGTATTAAGCCTGTAAAATCGAACAAAGTTAGAACAGCATCACAACGTTAGTTCTGAGAACTGGAAACGCTTCCAGAATTAACTAAACGTAGGCGTTAGATAAATCTGCCACAGGATAATGCAACAATAATTGTCGACAAAAATGGTACGTAAAAATTTTGCTACTATTGGTTAAATTTTCGGCGAGTAAGCGCAGGAGAAAATCCAAAAAGCACAAAAAATTCTACTCACTTCCTATCATTACGCATGCATTGGCTTTTGTAATCTGTGCTATTATAATCTAATGTGAACAGGAAAAAAATTATAACGCAGAAACGAAAAACGCGTGATTAAAATCGCGAATGTAGTTTTTACCCCTATCAGTATACCTTAGTTTTTCGGTTTTTCATCATCGCCATATCGTCATCACTATATCATTATTACTCTTTTTCAGCAGCAGCACTGCTGACTCTACAAGCTACTTAGCGCAAGAATGCGTGACACAAACGTTCGCTGTGTGGCGGCCGCAAAGTCAAATTGACTAAGTCACGATACGATTGCTGTTATCGTGATCGAATGATACAAACAATTACAACAGACTACTCTAATGGACTGATCACACGAGCCGTGTTATTCAACGAAAATTACGGGTCATTTTTGAAATGATTGTGCTGTGACAACAAGTAATTGATTATAACGGAGACCTTAACAAGTGCGCAGCCAGGGGGTCGACGGCTTGAATCCTCTTATTAGTCGAAAGCAGGAAACGCTATTATCGAGCTTGAAATGCGTTGCGCCAGAAGCTTTGACCCGGATTCCACACAATGAGGGAGCTTACAGCGCTCCTCCAAACGCCCTAGCTGGATAAATAAAAAATTACAGTCGATTCTCCGCCCCCATTAAAACGGCTAGCTACGTGTTTGTTTGTTGTTCAGAAAAAAAATGCAAAGCAACGTTGACAAGTTTGGAATAAAACACTGAGCTCGTATAGATTAGAGACCCGCCTGCGTGATCAGACCATGTCACGGCGTGGTACAACTTCCTAGCGGAAAGTTCGATAGTCTTCAGCAACGCCGACGTCATCCGTGGAGTCACGTGATCGCAGACGTCCGACCTGAACGTATTTCCGATCGACGTCATCAGCCGTCAGCTGCTGGCCGCCGCCGTAGCCGTCGCTGACGCTGCTGTAGGTCGGCGGCACGTCCTGGGTGGCCGAGCCGTTCTCTGGTTTGATCGTACTCATCATGTAGGACCGATAGTCGGTCGGCGCGCCCGTTGCGATCGGCTTGGCTTCTGCCGCCGAGTACCCGGGGCCACCCCTGCCTTCACCCAGTGCACCGTCCTCGTCCTCCTCGAAGTTGACGTAGGCGTAGACGTTGCGCAGCAAAGCCAGTACTGGAGCGTACAGCAGACTCACTACGAAGATGACGATGTTCAGCGTGAGGAAACTGCTTCCCTGGTAAATCCAGTCGCCTATGACCGGGCCGAACGCGTACGCCAGCGAGTAAGAGATGTCCGCGATGGCGTAGACGCTTCCGTAGACCGAGACGTGGCGCACGTCGACCAGATACGCCAGCGTGGGCATGATGGCCGTGTCGACCAGCGCGATGCCGAAGCAGTCGATCATTAGCGGAAAAATGATGGCGACGAAGTTCTCACAGGCAGGGATGATGAGGCAACTACTGCCCTCGATGAGGATGCCGACGGCTGTGATGAGCCACTGGTGCTTGGGGAAGGCGCGCATCAGCTTCACAGTGACGAAAACGCCCAACACGTGCGGGAAGAACGCCGGCAGCCAGACGAGTCCGATCTGCCATTCCTCCGCGTTCATTGACGTCTTCATATACGTCGCTATTGTCGGCTCGAGAAACGCCAGGTTGACGTTGGCGACCACCAACGCCCCAGCACAGATGGCGATGTAAGGACCCAGACCAGTAATGTCCCAAATGCTTACTCCGTCATCTTCCTGCGAATGTATCCAACAAGTGGATATCGCAGCTTGCTCCGCGTTTGTATCCCAGCGCAGATGGCAATGTAAGGGTCAAGAATGAGACGGTAGATGGGCGTTCCGTGCAACTTCTCTTTGGGTTTATCGTCGTCGGCGGCGACAGACAGCTGGAACGCCGGCGAGGTGACGGCCACTTGGAAGGGCTGCATGATGAGCAGCAGCATAGCGCCGTCCAGCAGCGCGATGAACGACAATGCCAAGAACGGCACCGCCTTGCCGGCGAACTCGTACAGGAAGCCGCCGAACGGCGGAGCGAAGAGAGAACCGAACGAGATAAACGCCAGCGCGATGCCCTGCGCCCTCGATCTCTCCCGCGGCTCCTTGAATCGGTCTGCAATCATTGCTAAACCGGCGGTGTCGGCAAACGCCGAGCCGACACCCTGCAGACTCCGTGCGAGGAAAAGCACTATGTAGCTGCGACCGAACGCGAAGATGGACGTCGAGACGAACAGAACGGCCAGACCGACAATCAACGGCCGCTCGTAGCCGACACGGTCGATGATTGGACCGGCAAACGGACTCACGAACAGCTGGACAATCGCCTTGGACGCAAACAGCCAGCCGATGCTCTTGTCGTCGGTGTGTCGCGTGGCCGCAAGAAACTCTAGCATCTCGTCGATGAGGTGGGGCGGCAGCGGCGTGAGGTCTTTGCTGCCGTTCAGTTTCAGTCGCTGCACGTCCGAAGCTTTGTATAACTTTTCTTCCTTGTACACGTATATTTTGCCCTTGTAGTGATAAATCGAGTCCGGCTTTTCTAGGAACACCGGGATGATGGGCACGATGACCATGTAGAGCATGTTGTCGAGCAGGAGGGCGATGCAGACGATGACGAGAACGAGGCGCCGCTGCGTCTCGGGGTTCTGCGTTCGCTCGCGCAGCGAAGCTACTCGCGGGTTTGCTAGCAGCGTGTTAAGGAACGGTGTCGTGACCGCCGTCATATTGCGTTCTCAGCCGCTGGAAGGCAGCTTCAACAGCAGGTTAAACGTCTCAGCTTACAACTCTCGATAACGACTTCGTATTATATTACTCAGCAGGAAGTTTCGCAGGCCGACATATTGCGTTCTCGGGTGTTGCTAGCTGGAAATTAGCAACAAATATTTTTACCTGCCCTTGTGCCCTAATTTCACCGGATGACCAGCAGGTTTTTGTAACCAGATTGGTGTGATCAGTTACTATAGCTGATTACTAGAACCAGGTGTCGGGTTGTTCGACGAGCGCTTGCTCAGAAATAAAATCGTAATAATTTTTGCTTCCGACGCAACTACTCTGTTGTTTCCTGTAGCCGATGATCCAAAGCCAGCAGATGCATCGGTGTTTTAACAGACAGGTTGATTTGCGCTGGATCAAGGTAGACTGGTCTCCGATAAGGCGGATGATGTAGTCGCAGTTCAGTCGGTTGAACCGTCTTGTTGACGTAGAAATGAACGCGCTCTCCCTCCTTTCAGTCCTTCAACATACCAGAAAAAAACGGCGTTAATACCATGACTGCAAAATAGGTTCTCTCCCCAGATGATTTGCGTTTTGAATAAAACCGTATAATTCAGAATATGGCACACTGTCTCACGATAACGTTTTGACAAAAAAACGGCAATAATCTGACAAAGGTATAGTTTCATGAGATATAATTTCGTTGCTAAAAGGACTGGAGAGAGAGCGCGTAAAATGGTTAATGTCACAAAATAGCAATAATAACAGTAGCCTAACAGTAAAAATAGAATAACAAAAAAACAACAAATATATCAGGTGCTTAAACATGGCGTGAGTCATCAGGAAGCTACCGAAGTCGCTAGAACAACAAAATATTGCAACAATATTCATAGAAGCGTAGGCTTATCATGTAGGCTATAGATGTACCAGTCTTATTAAAAGCAAGCAAAACATAAAAAGCTATTATTCAGTCTGCATGAAAGCGGCTTATCGACAGTCGCCGATTCGCGAAATTTTTCGCACGGTTGACGCGTTGACATAACGCGTCGTCTTCAAGAACAGGAAGCACACAAACTGCGATGGCTGGAGTGCACATGTGCGCGTCCCGCCCGACGGCGATAATGTTGTCGCCGTCAGCGACGTCGTCGTCGTCGTCGAAAAGTGAATGAGCGCTTTGATGAAACAAACATGCCCGTGGCACGCAGTGCTTGCTGTACTGACTGGCACAATCTCATCCTCGACTTCAGCAGCAGCAGCAGCAGCAGCAGTAGCGGCGGTCTTCGTCAGGCTACGGCGACTGAGTTGGCGCCTAATTCGCTAGCACTACGCGCTTCGTCCGTCCGTCCGTCGATTCCAAGCTCAATTTGCTCGTTTCGCTCGCAGCCGCCTGTTTGCCTTGATGCCGACCGACCGCACGATAATTCGCCAATTTGGTATCGCGACGTCGCTGCCCGGAATCAAATTATCGTCGTCGTCGCATCACTACTCGGCGGTCTGCTACGTCTGTAGGTTCCTTCCTGCACTCCATGTCATTCGCTTAGAGACAGACGTCTAGTAGTGATGCCCGGGGTACCCGTTTGTCAAATACTCCAACTTCCGGCTGATAGCTACAGTGCCATTTAATGACTAAGACAATTTATTAGCATAACATTAATATACTCGGCGAGAAGTAGCTACAGATTTAATGCCTGGGTGTCAGAAAATGGGCATGATATGGGTCTATGTACTGTATATGGGCATAATTACTCATAGACAATAATTCAGTTTATGAAAACAACTAAGCTAGTTAAATGAGTTGATTAAACGATATAGATATGCACGCACACAGCAAATGTGAAACAGTGTATGTAAACCGTTTGTATACGCTCAGTGTAGATTTTGTCGTATATACTTCCATAAAGGGGAAAGCCACCGCTGCTTGCACGAGTTAGACTCGCGTTTACAAAGTGCGGCAAAAAGTAGCCCCCTATAGTTTTTCGCTGTTTTCTCAGCAACCGCTTAGAATTTTAATACGAAATTTCACAGATTCATTTGCGAAAACGTTCTACATTAAATTGCCAAGTAAAATATTTTTCTGTTGAAAAACGACGAAGTTATAGACTTTTTAACATAACCGCCTACCGATTTTCAGCATTAAAAATTGAGCAAGCTAAAAATGCTATTTAATTTTCGAAAACCGGTAAACACGTTTCTGCCGATGCCGTCACAGTGACGCCTTGGCAAACTGTAATTTATATTGTTTATAAATTATCACTTACTTATCGTTCTTTTAAAGCAATCGCCGTCTGCCCACCGGGTTCATCTTCCAGCACGACGGCGCGCCAACACACACAGCGCGCAGCGCACGGAACAGGCTGCGGGCCAACTGTCCAGATTTCATCATAAAGGACCAGTTGCCTGCAAATTTGCCGAATATAAACCCAATGGATTATCACATGTGGGATGCAATGTTGGAGGCTTACTCCAAGCTTAAAACAAAGCCGAAAACAATCGCTGAAGTCAAGGAAGTGCTTCAGGTTACCTGGGGCAACTTGCCACAAGAACTGATCAACAAGGCTGTCAAAGACTTATCAAAGTAAGCAACTGAAGGCTTGTGTTGGAGCTTGGAGCTGGTGTGGACACTTCGATCATTCACA
>Ga0209367_1003404_pt1 | contig 21633 bp, 18 predicted proteins | sample WorMetLIZISLAND2_FD_187412 | JGI IMG/M metagenome (GOLD analysis project Ga0209367, IMG submission 187412) | Marine gutless worms symbiont microbial communities from Max Planck institute for Marine Microbiology, Germany - Olavius geniculatus... ...
CATTCCTACTTAGCCAGTCATTTTAGTTGTCAACGGACAGTTTTTATGATTTCTACTCAGCAGTGATAATCCGTCAAGGACTATTCAGTCCCTCTGTTCAACCGCTGTTTGGTCTAGTGCTTAAACTACATGGTCTCGCGATGTCCACCCCTGCGATCTGGTGCCGCGTTGTCAGGTCTCGCGATTTCAGCGTCCCCCTAAGACTCACGTTTTCCTCTGAGTTCAGCTCTAAGCATATCATCGCAACGCCATGCGTTGCTTCCTTTCACTGAACAGCTTTTCATTAAGCACAGTTTGCATGGGCATGTGATCTGGAGTTATTAACAGCGCTTTCCTATAATTTTACCGTGTTTTTGATCCGCATACAGAGTGTATAAAGTACAATTACGCTATTTTCGTCAGCATCTCCATGACCAAAGACGTTTGGTGAGGTGGGAACTCAAACGGCCATTTGATGGTCAGTTGTGTAAAAATATTCCAACCAAAAATTATTAAAATACGTTCAAGTTACGAACGACAATGTACGTTGGGGTCCGTTTTTAAGACACAGTGTATGGTCTTTCCTTACCACGTACGGCGCTGTCCCAGCGGACATTAATCGCGTTAAAATCGACTTGATGTCAGATCGCGAAACAATAACGAAAAAATTAAAGTTACCACGTCGTAAGACGCACGACAACGACCGAATCCCGATGACTGTACTGAATTCGGATTATAATCCGAGTACCGACGATATGTACATCCAGCAGCAAAGAGACGTCGACACCGTGGCCGAAAGCCGACTGCCGGCGACTGGGCCGATGATGCTACGACAAGCCTTTTATAGCACACCGGCAAACGGCCTGGCGAGGCAATGCGTACTGAGGCGCAGGTGCCCGGGTACGGTTCAGCGACAGACGTATGCCAGTCGTAGCGTAGGCGGAGCTCGGATAATCGTCGTCACTGCCGGCGTGACATGATGGCGCGATCCCTGTTTCATCGAATGTGACGCGAGTGGTTACTATGTCAGCAGCAGCAGCATTTTGGCGCTCCATTTTTAATTGCACGGTCGACATCATATTACCAGTATACGCTATTTTCGTGGTTGCGTTTAGTCAAAATGACAGACAGCTAGAGAATGGCAGAACGACTTTATCAATTGAGTTAGCTAAGAATACAACCGCGTCAACAAACGCAACACAAACTTTTTGGTGGATTTTATTGGAACTAACTAAGAAAAGTGCTGTTTTACTGTTATAGCGTAGGGCTTATTTTTGCCGTTTACGGGCTGTAACTATTGTATGCAATTTTCATGCCTTATATGCAAGAACATTGTCTCATGCTATATCTGAGCCTTTCGCGTGCGACGTTAAAGCAGCATCTTTTGATGACTCGATCCACTGAGTACACAAAAATACAGAAAAATTCGCTGAATAAACTACAGCAACCAAAAAATGTCAATTTATTTCATAGCACATAGTGCGGCGACTTGAGTTTCAATTTTGAAAGGACGAGCTCTTTCTGGAAGAAGAATTCTACTTTTAAAAACCAGCTTGGTGATTTTTTGTCCGGTGCCCTTTTGTCGGTACACCGTTGTTACTAACTTTCTAGGACGCTAAATGCCAGCGCAGGCACAGAGACAGACCGTTAATTGCGGCCATGACGTCACATTGTCGCTGATGCTGTCTGGCGACTGGCCGGCTGCCACGTCAACTGTTAGCACACCTCTGACAGTCAGACGACGCATCAGTTCAACAGCTTCCATGGATGGTGGATGGATAAGTTGCAGACGAGATGTGCATGACCTGTGGAGGTGTGACAATGACTGATGTTCACCTGTCACTCAATGCCGCATCTCTGGCAGCGAGTGACAGGTGAACATCAGTCGCGGTCACAGCACAGGTCACACCCCGCCTGCAAGTCAGCTGTCTCGTGCATAGATGTAAAAAACGGGAGCCGGACATTTCCCTCTGGACATGTTCCCCCCCGGACGTTTCCTCCCTAGGCCAGTAACAACGTATTATCAGCGCCAAGCTTGAGCAGAAATTTCTTGCAACACCGAAAGCAACTCTGCCTTTGAAATCTCGTCACCGTTGAGTATTTTTCAAACACAATGAGTCTTAGCAGGCAGAGTCCGCGACAATCAACAGCAATTAGGAATGTAGGCCTACGCGCTCACGAGACGATTAAACTCAACTCGATGCAGAATGAACCAGAGGAGTAGAAGTAGTTAACGCACATTATTTTACGTAGGCTACATAAAGTAAGCAAAATTCGATAGATTTCAGACACTATCCTTGCTATGGCAAACACTGCGCTTTGAGTGGCATTTTGACGTCGCCGTCCGCAGATCTTTCTTCAGAAGTTGAGAATTGAGACTTTTTGAGAGTTGCCCTTTGTTTGACATATTATGTAGGCTTATTAATGATGACACAAGAATTTTATAACACAAGAATATTTGATGTTTGCTGCATTCTTCCACCATGCTGACACTGAAAGTTATGCCACTATCAAGCGCTCCATCGATTCTCATGTAACAGCATAGGAAGGGGGGAAACGTCCGGGTGATGAATTCGAGACTGCTAGAGGCAAGCACTGAACTTGCCGACTGACGATAGGCCTACCTGTGATTCCCTAGTTCCTAGGGTTGAGGTTGCTAGTTGGCCGACTGCTGTCGTGTCTCTGCGGCGGTACGACGACGTAGGCTCCTAGCGCCGCAGTAACACGGCCTTAACCGGTACCTAGCCAGCGCCCTTGGATGCTTGTACGTACGCGTTTACTGTTCAAGATGGCCCCCGGAAAATAGCCGGCCCTTATAGGACCGGATATTTATCCGATCGCCGAATATGAATAGCCGCTGGGCTACTGATACAATGACTGATAAATATCCTGCGCTTTTCAGAAACAAAAATTACCTTAATTTTTATTCGAAACATTTTTGGTACGCTATACAAAATTAATGTATTGTGATCATTAATAAAATACCCACAGCATTTATGCCGTATTATCGTTTGTGTCTGTGTTTACTACATACGTAATACGTATTGCATTTTCCGCATTATCGCTGCGGACGACCCAAAATTCCAGAAGAGAGTCGGACATCCGCACGCACGGACAGATTCCCGTATGAACTAAAACTGCTACCACTGACAGTTTGACACTCAATATTTGTTTTTTACCAGTCAGACACTTTTGTAACAAGTTGTGATTGGTCTCAAGTAAGTTTGTTATCATTTCTGATATTGTGATCAGTTGCAGCTGGTTGCAAAAAATTATCACAATGCTGCCCTCCTACTCCAAAGTCTAAAACAACTGTTCTGAGTCTTTATGGTACCAAATACTTTCAAACTTTGTGACATTTTGCAATTAAAATTACTTGTAATTAATCCAAATAGTGAAAATCTTTATTCACCATCACTGGTAGCACAACAAAATAATTGAAAAAAAAATAAAAATAAACGTACACAATAATACGACAAAATCAGTTACACGACCATTGATAGGCAACAGAATTTTAACTACCTAAGCTTATTGTAATAATATAAACACAATAAAGTCAAGGGATACAAAATAATAACGTAGAAATCTCGAATCTCGTCATTCGAATTTGCGTATAAATTTATGAACACGTTTAGGAATTATGACACTTGGTAATTCAAAAGAAAAATAGCATTGACAAGCTTTTATAATTTCAATGCTACTTGTATTAAAAAGCTTCATAAAGAAGCGGTTGACAAAAAAATCAAGCGACGAGATCTGAGATTTCACAAGTGGACAAACTTCTAGTCCGTGCAAAAAAACAGGCAAACATTTAGACTTAAACAGATGTAACGTGACCTCCTCGGGCGCAACTCTACCGACTTTAGCAAATACGGCATTGGCAGCTCGGTAAAAAAGCGCTTTGCATGTTCCAATGAGCATTTGAAAGTTCTTGACTGAGTGACATAGACGCCGAGGTAACGCATTTCAGTTACCCATGCGATAACTTGACCGCTAGCGCTAACAATGTTACCACAAACAGCATCGCATCGGGATCCAACTCGTAAGCAACACGATTTTTTTACAGTTAATTGCCATGTCCAGTCGTGTGAGTTCACGTTCACAAGCATGTAATGCAACAAACGTAGGCCTATATAAAACAAAGAGTTAGAAACTTACAAAATTGATATTTTTGTAAGCACAGCCAATAATAACCTCACAATCACAACTTTTGCACAGCTATCTAACCAACAGTTAGCAAAAGTTTTTTTGAAAAATTAAAGGGAAAGTTTAATGTTATAACTCTGCATTTCTGATATAATGCATGTACACTCCCCCTAATTTCCCGAAAACTTCCCTAAGGGGAGGGTTTTTTTTGGGATAATTAGGGAGGAAGTTAAATATTATAATTCTGCATTTTCGATGTGTTACACGTACGCTTTCCCTTAATTTCCCAAAAAAAACTTTCTACGAAGGAAGGGATTTGGGAAATTAAAGAGGAAATTAAATATTATAATTTTGCATTAATGATATATTGCATATACATGCCAAACATACCAAGGGGGGAAGTTTTGTGGGCAAATTAGAAGTGAAAGTGGAATATTATAATTCTGCATCTTTGATATAACATGCAATATATCAAAAATGCAGAATTGTAATATTTAATTTTCCCCTAACTTCCCAAAAAACCTTCCCCTCTATTTTTTCATGGAGCATATGCTCCGAGGTTTATATGGTGTAGATGCCCCTGGACTTCATGGCAAATAATTTCGGAATGAAACCGGTGTCGTCAGTCAAAAGTGCTTTGAAACCCCTTGCAGTGTGGTGGTAAGCTATATAATCATGACACCATTAGATCGTCTTCGCAAACAGTGGCTATGCCTATACATGAAGTTACAATGAAGTGTGGAAATTGCTGCATCTAGTTTTTTGTGTGTTTTAAGCATTGCATTGCTGACCTGTGCACTGCTTGTTTTTCTTGTTCAGTTTGTCACTGCTAACTGTGAATAAAATACAAAGTTACAAACGTGCAGGCTTATAATTGCGTATAACTTATTACACATTTTGCCTACTGATCCCATAGTTAATTTTTGACACCTTGGACAGCATGGACGAAAAATGTCACTCGGATAAGCGCAATTTCTTCCGAGCACGTGAAAAACGGTATAATTAACAAAAAATTCGCCCTGTTATATAGTCCTACAACAGTGTCGTCAAGACGTGCGCGTAGCACATCACGTGCTAAGGGCACAGACACTTTGCCGTTTTTTGAACTGGTACGGGGCAGAGAAAATGACCGCTGGACATCCGCTGAGCGTAGGCAGAAGCGCGTTGCCCCGAGGCCAGTTGTAGAACGGTTTGAGGTACTCGCGAACTTCCACTCGGCATTTGGCGAACGTCTCGGCCGTAGTGTCCAGTATTCCGATGTAAGGCACCTTGATGATGATCGACGTTATCGAGCCCTGAACAGTCAGACAGCAACTCAAGTTGTTCCAGTCACTGTTCCACGAAACTGTAAAACTGATTAGGCAGAATAACAAGTCTAAAGCAATTTCGAAAAAGGCGAAATCGCTGATCGGTAGGCTACTGCCTTCCGGTGAATCATAGATAAGTTTAAGTGTTGGCTGGGGGTTCAACCCCCATCTCTCCCATTTCCCTTGAGGGTCAGAAACCCCCATCTAACACAACGTATCATTGGATTCCGTAGGAGTTCCTGCCAAAAGGCATGTAAGTCCGTCGAACGATTTAAACAGAATGCACGAAAGTGACAGACAGATGAGAGACCACGCTACAGAAAAAATGGGTTATAGGCTAGCTGTATTAGCGGCCTATATAGGCGAGATTACGATTTCGCATAATAATAATTGCTTGAAACGAGGTGACAGACGCATATGACTTAGTGGCAACAACGTTGCCAGGACGTATATAGATCGGGTTTAGGGTTAGGGGGTTTAAAAGTCTTTCATTGGGGTCTAGAAGCGATGGGAGCGGGGCCTATTTGTCAAATGCCCTCAGTCGCCATGCATGTCGACAATAATGCCCTGCAAAGTGTGCAAATATGCGCATGTCATGTTCCCTGGGCGTGTTACCCGGAACTAAGACATTTTCGCCTATTTTTGTGAATAATTTGCAAAGTCATTGTACTCATCGATCATAGCCACGATACTGTGGTTGAAGTCAAGTCAACTCGCGACTCGTCCATTCAAGCAATGAAATCAAAATAACATTGCGAGGTCTGGCGTTAGGCTAGTGGTCTATCCACGAACGAGTTTAAACTGTTGAACGACCCTATCTACGAGAGGGAGACCTACCCCCCGTCCACATACCGGATGAGGCACCGGTACCGTTTAGCTTTATCATACACATATTTAGCGAAAACGTGTGCAAAAACGAAAACTACGTAAAAAACGAAAACTCATAAATGCGACTGCGCTTTTATGTGTTTTAGTTTTTAGCTGATCGTATACTTAAGTAACGGTCGAGGTCGAGCTATTGGTAGCCTACGGTTGTCGTCCGTCTGTCCGTCCGTCCGTCCGTCTGTTGTCGTTGTCTGTCACGGATGTATTGTGGCTAGGCCTAAGCGTTATTTCGTAGGAGAAAACTTTTTACATAAATAATTAGTCACGTGCTTTGAACCTAGGCATGCGACATTTCACCAATCTAGTGCAGGAAAAGCATTTTCAAATTTGGGGTTGAATGAAAGAGAAAGTAGAAAATTTAATAGAAAATTGGCCACATCTCGGAAACAGTCAGAGATAGGGCCAAGGTTACTATTAATTACTAACAGGAAGTGGCATATGCCCTTTCAGATGGAATAAAAATTATCGACCTTAGACGACCTTGAAGGTCACTGACAACCAGTACATCGGCTATCCTAGCGACAGCTGGGCTTCTTGTTTGACATACCGTGAAGTTGACGGCATCGGTGAGTGATGCTGTGTCGATGGCAGCAAAGACGTAGTGGTTGCTGAGGACTGCCGATTGGTTGACACGTACTCCGGTGCCCGGAGCGCCGGTCAGGTAGGAGCACATGCTGCCGTTGCAGATCATTTCGTTGATCTGTCGAGACAGATCTTTGAGATCGGCGGCCAGAGCCCGTTTGTACCGATCAAGGCATGTGGACGTCAGCGACACCGAGTTGACGGTAACAGCGAGCTCGATGGAATGTTTCAGCACACGAGGATTTGACGCTGCCGGATGTTGCGCTACCGCCGAGCCTAAGGGCACGTACAGAGCGACGTGTTTGATTGAACCGAACTGAACTGAACTGATATGGAACTGACAAATGGGCACAAGCAGTATTGTATACAGTAGACACCGTTTAACGGCGTTGGTGACTACGCGCTCGTAAGCGTCAACCAATGATCAATGGGCTCGCTCTGCTCGCCCATTAGTTTCGTCAAAAACTAAACCGTGTTAGTTTAGTTCAGTTTAGTTACGTTGCTGTGTACGCACCTTAAGTCATCATACATGTACAGTAACATGACTGTGACTATTACATAGGGCCTAACTCAACAGACACGAACGAATATTTTACTATGTACAGACGTAGACGTTTGATTTGTTGTACACCGTGTCTGAAAACAAAAACATCCTGGACATTTGTGATCGTAGCTTAGAGAAAAATTATCAGATTTTAATAATTTTTGACAAAAATATTTCTGACACAACTGGCCATCAAATAACCATTTAATTTTTTACCGCACCCAATGTCTGCTTTTGCACTACCTGGGGAAAACAGAACCAACATAAAACACATTTTTTACATTTCTGTTACCTGGACTGACAGTTCATTTAATTGTCCGTTTTACAACTGCCCACAGTAAAAAAATGTTTTAAGTGTCAGCCCATTACGTGACCACAGGCACAGAGCTGGTTTCTCGTTTCGTTGAGAGCAGTGTCAATGATGTTCTGCTTCAGACCAATCCAGACTTCACCAGTCACTTTTTGAATTTATCAACATTTTGTAAAAGTCATCTGGTTAACACAGTGCTGCATGACAGTCAGGCAGTGTAATTGACTGGCTGTTTGGGGCCACAGGTCCAAAGATATAAAATTTATCAAAGTTTTTTTTCATTTTAATGCACTTATCACTTGTTTTGGTTTTTTTTCAGGTAGTGCAGAAGCAGACATTAGGTGAGGTGGGAACTAAAACAGTCGTTTGATGGGCAGTTGTGTCAAAAATGGTTGCACCAAAAATTACTAAAATCTATCCATTCTTCTTTAAGTCACAAACGATAATGTTGCGGATGTTTTTTGACGTATTTTTGTTTATTTTAACGCATATTTTGTTGGTTTATATTTCCCATGGTAGTGCAGAAGCAGACATTGGGTAAGGTGGTAAACTAGCCCGTCATTTAATGGCCAGTTGTGCCATAAATATTTGATGGCCAGTTGTGCCATAAATATTTGTACCAAAAATTATTAAAATTGGTAGACATTTCTTTGAGTGACAATCAATAATGTTCGGGATGTTTTTCCGGACACGGTGTAGATTTTGTTGCAAATTCAGTATTTAGTAAAACAAGCAGTAGAAGACGCCACAAAGTGGGAAAATGAGGAACCATAAAATAGAGTGTTAGACTGCTATCAGAACTGCTGAATAGTCTAGAAATGCACTCTAGTTTACAAAGCAATGGTCCCCCGAAAACGAATGTTGCTACGTATTTGTGGTTTCGAAACGTTTTAAAGAACAGTTCTGTTTATCTCAGTCATAATTCAGACCAAGAGTCAGCCTTTGAAAATTTACAAGAAAATTTGCTTTATAGGCTTAAGCTACAACTTGTAGGCCTACGGCAATATGGAGACAAATCAATGACTTGCCGGATAAGATGCGTTCCTGCTTACAGTCCGATGACATGGTCGCCAGCTGTAGCTGCTCGAGCTGCTTCAACGATTCTTGCCAACAATCACTAAGATATGTCCCTTCAACTAGCAGCAAATTCAATGAAAATACATATTCACTTTGCCCGGAAAAAAAAATTTTTGTAATATGTTGTAGGCCTACAGGGCCCAAACACTCAGACCAAAAATGTCGTGCTGCATTAACTGATAGCGAGAAAAGTCGCAAAACTCGCAACACAAAGAGACCCTTAAAGCCGCAAAATATAGCGATCAACATTCTTTGGCTTGTGGAAAGCCTTTTAGATTTTTTGTTTAGCTCTTATTCGGTTGAACATGCTGAACAGCCTTAAGTCTGCTTGTCAGTTCAAACGTATTACATGTTTTTCATTTTTTTGTCCGAGAAGTCTGACAAGTTAGTTTCTGTCTTTGTCGACACGAGGACAATACTTTTATTCCGTCAAGCAGAACATGATATTCGGCACTTGTTTATCTGTCTGTCTGTCAGCAGGATTACACAAAAAGTAACAAGCGAATAGGGGTGATATTTTCCAGGAAAGGTTAGACTTGGCCCAACTAGAGGTGAACTGATTTCGTGGTGATCCGGATCAGCATCTGGGTGCAGGTGATAAGACTGGAAGATTCTTTACCGTTGCAAGATAGGGCAAACTGTGCTGCCGCGAGGCGAATACATGTACATGAAGCCCAGATGTCGCTAGGATAGCCGACCGTACTGGTAGTCAGTGACCTTCAGGCTCATCCAAGGTCGATAATTTCCATCTTATTTAAAAGGGCATGTGCCGCTTCATGTTAGTAATTAATAGTAACCTTGGTCCTTGCACAGTTTTTGATATACCGGTACGGCCATTTATAGCTTTAAACTTTCCATCGAAAATTGCGTCCAAACCGCTGCAGACGGAGACATGGTTACTATTGACAGCCTATAGGAAGTTGTCACCACCCTATCCGATGGTACCATCGCAAACTTCCTACGAAATATCATTTATCCACAATACCGCACGATTGGCATACTATAGGCCTAGTGCGTTATGACTTTTAAAGGTCATCCAAGGTCAATGATTTATATGCCATTTGAAAGCCAATATGAAACATCATATTAGTGATCAAGAGCAATCAAGCCCCTATTTCGCACCGTTTAGCCACAATACATCCGTGACGGACGGACGGACGGACAGAGGACGACAACTATGCCAAGTAAGTACGGTCGGCTAAAAAGTTGTATTAAGTTTTTTGTTCTTGTGAGGTGGCAGCACCGTTCTTGGAAGAGATTGGCATTTTGTAGTTACTTATAGAAACGCCACGACGGAATGCTTACGTTTGTAGCCGACGGTGAATCCGTAGGCGCCGGAGCTCGTGGTCAGGAGCGAATGTCCGTACAGATAGGCAGCGAACACGCGCGCGGAGTTCGCGTTGAGCGTCGTGATGACGTGCATGCTGTGACCGACCGGTATAGAGATGTACGAATAACCCCAGGCGGAAGACCACGCCCCCACCGCGGTCACCGCCTTGCCGTCGAACATAATAGACGAGATGTCCGAGTCCTTGGCGACGATCGCCACCGTGTTGGCGAAATTGTGACGCAACTGCAATATGTACACGAACATGAAGCATCGCCAGCGCAAGTGACAGAACTTTTTAGAGGCAATGACCAAAACCGGACACACACGCACGTCACGCATACGGAGTCGACATTGTTTCTGCAGTTAAAGCTTCAGAGCGAATTAGAGGTTAATTTTAACCTTATGCGCTATATGCATTCACGCTTTTCTTACTTACTTACTTTAAACAGCGAATTCCTCTGGTTCCTCTGAGTAATGAAGCCAATTAAGTACAAACTCGGTAGGCCTACATTGTATGCTAATAAGAATACAAAATATTTGGTTACCCGTGATGCGAAACAAGCCGAAATGTCGTTTGCCATTAATTAGTACTATAGACCTATTTATGTTTCGAAAACCAAAACCAATTAACCAATTAAATCGATCCAATGGCGGTCTCAGGGCGCGGCAAAACAAAACCATAACCCAAAAACAACATAAATTTCATGTCGGCATGAACTAAAGTCCCTGACCTGTTGGCGTAGTGACTGATTGACCGGATTCCAGATGCATACATTCATTCATTCACACTTGTTTATTACAGTGACTTATGAAAATTGAAGCACGTGCAGAACAATAGGTCTACCATACAATGAATGTACAAGTTTAAATTCCAAACCTGGACATTGCCTTGAACTTCGCAGAAGTTTGCTGTCGCAAAGGCACATCTGTCTTCGAAGCGCGATAACGGCACGATGAACATCATGAACGGATCCGTTGCTGTAGGATCGCTGCGACTTCCAGCTTCGCGACCTGCAGAAATTGTGGTCCTGTACTGGAAAACATATACACTGCGTCCGGAAAAAAGTAAACCCCTGGACTAGAGCCGTGCACGGGCCGGGCCGGGCCGTCTAGTGTCGGCCCGCCCAAGCCCGTGCAATCAAAAATGGGATGTTTTAAAGTTGAAATTCTAAATACAAAAGATAAACGATATGTCCAGTGCAATTACAGATGCAAGATATAACGGATTCCATCCTGCCATGTAATCACACGTGTGCTGGGGCGCCTGCACAAGTGGGGTGGCTGGATAGAATCCGTTATCCTTCATTAACAGTTAACACTGCGCCGAGCTTGTCGCCGGTGTCACTTCTGCCTTTAAGCTGGCCACATTAGTCCTGGTTTCAATTAGTCGCGGTCAAGTGGTAACAAAGCTGTCTGTGTCTGACCGCTGCTGCACTTGATGACCTTGCCGTAGCAACACCATCGGCGTCACGACGTGTCATGTAGCTTTCTTATCTCCCGTCGGACTGCATCATGATCTGTAGCCAGTTGCACTGGACATAGGGGCCTATCGTTTACTCTCCATCTGTTAATTTTGTATGCATGCTTCCGACATTAAAATGTTAATTATTAAGACGCTGCATGCTCATCAGCACGCGGATACCAGTTACACAGAGAGAGTGACAGACGCAGGCTACTTTGAGTCAAATCGACGTAACTTACCTTACTTTTCGACGCGTTACGTAGGTTGCAATGCGAAAACTGAGTTGCGTACGTTTACTTCGTTGCGTTTTTAAATTACATGGCGTAATAATGCGTGTTTGTATTTACTATTTGTATTTTATTTGGCGTACATAACGTGACACGTGTTCTTACCGTTATCGTGAGCCTAACTGTTAAACTTTTTACTACGTGGGCGGGCCGGCGGGCCGGGCCGGGCCGGGCTTGAACTTTGGCGGGCCTGAAACAGGCCAGGCCTAGAAATTTGCTAGAGTAAACGGGCTGGGCCGAATCAGCGACGGGCCGGGTCGGGCCGTAATTTTTCGGCCAGGGCAGGGTTCTACCCTGAACATTGTACAATAAAAGTGCCAAATCTAAACGAATCCGAAAAAATTTTTCTACACTTAAACCGCAATAAACTGCTGAAACGATCACGAAATTTCGTTAAAAATATTGTTTCTTAATGAAGTTATGAATTGTTATTGACGGACAAACGACAAACGGACAGACGACACATCGTGCCATCGACGTCTACAGCATAGGTGTAGCGCGTCAAAAAGTAGGGAGCAATTTTTTTCGTTGTTGGTAACCGAAGCATGCCCCCTGAGTGACAGAATAATGTGTCATTGATAACATTGGATACGCACCTGTATTGTAGAGCATAACCAGGCACGCTTTGCTACAGACGACTTTCATCGGCTGTGATGCCAGGGGATTGAAGATCTGAACGAAGTGACCGCGAGTGACAACTAGGGTACCGGCGGTCTTTCCGTCCTCTGTCTCCCATGTCACGATTGTGCCCACCTGCGTCGACACCACGCGAACTATGTACCTGTAGCCATACATTCGAAAACAAATGCGTTTGACTCAAAAGAAAATCTTGCAAAGATGATCCAAAATATTCTAGAGACATCACCACGGCTTGGCGTAATTACGTTAAAGTTTTGCAAATAAGTTTAAGGGCAGTGCCATGTTAAACTGCTCATCTGCGACGATATTGCAACATATCACATTTCGTTGGCTTGCGTCATCAGTACCCGCGAATGCGCTATTCTTTCCGGTACCAACACTGACTGAGTTCTAAACTAGGTTTGTCATAAAAACATGTTTGCAAATATTTTAGACATGCATAAAAAAATAGAAAATACGACAAAGAGCATCTGATAAACACTTTGCAAATGAAACTGCTTTTTGTACACGAAACTTTGGCTTTAATGTGCTCGTAAATGTGCGAAAAAAATATATAACAAAACATAACAAAGGTTTTAGTGATTTTTTGGCGATTTTTGGCTGCAAAAGAGTGAATTGCGACGCAATGGATGGAGATAGACTAAGATTACCTGCGAACAGGAACTGCTATAGGCTCTCGCGAATCTCATGAGCATTAGCTCAGATTTCTTGTTTTCATTCTATTCTGTCGCGAGCGTGCGACCGTGCTTACCCGGCGTCGGCGAACCGTCCGACAATCGGCGGCACGATGTGAATTAGACCGAGCTCGCTGATTGGCGGAATGTGCTCGACGATGTGATCGCAGAAGAACACCCGCGACGGAGTGTCCGGTATGAAGGCGCACGAGTGGCCAGCTACGACGGTGATTGGCCGTGTAGCGTTGATGAAAAACCCGGTGATGTCCTGGTTTCGACTGCACGGGTAAGTGTAGACGCTGTGTGATAGTGCCAGGTAGACGCTCAGGTGACGCGTGTACTGGTCACCGTGAACTTCGTACACCTCCACGCACGTGTCCGCTTGCGCTGTCACTATCTGCGCCGCCGCGAAAAAATCGTCCGTACAGCTGTAGAGCCATCACAAACAAGTCACGTATCAGTTCAAACCACACTTCTTAAACTTCTTGCGCTGTCATCGTTTAACTCGCAGTTTTCGGCTGCAGTCGTGCGTCATAAAACAAACGACGGTAGAATGGTGGACTCCAAAATATGCGGGGCGTAGGTTAAATACGATATCGAGTAAGGTCATACTGCGTACACGCTTATCCAATCCAGCAGTGCGGTATAGGCCTGGATCTAGTACGTACAGCTGTAGTGCTTATAAGCGCAAGATCCATTACTGTACTTTCAATTCACTACTGGCTTTATGACAATCTGGTTCTGGTCATACCACAAGTGGACTCTAAACCTATGGCACTCGTGCCTTTAGTGTTGCTGGTCCAGTCTGCTGGAACGCTCTGCTTGACTACCTAAAGTAACCACACATTTTTTCGATTCTTTTAGTTAACAATTAAAGACATTTTTATTTTGCAGATATTGACATTATTGTTAACACTACTTTGACGCGTTGAAGACTTTTGTTGATGTTCTCTGCAGATGTATTTTCGACTCGATTTTATTTGGACCACTTGCCCTGATTATACCGGTAGCCGAGTTGTGCCACAAGTCCAGAGCATAAAGTACAATTTCGTCACAAACTCGGCAGCGGCTACTAACTGCCAGTCTCGTAGTTACTTTCCCAGTGGCAGCGTTTAGTAAATTAGCACGGTATAGTGACCTCATTTGGTCTGGGCAAGGTAAGAAATAAGTGCATCGAACGTGTAATTTTAGCTTCTTTGCCACCCTTTTGCCAAAAATTACGGAAACTGGTAAACATTTGATGAAGTTCTGACAAAAATAATTTTGCACAGTGTTAGTTAATTTTGCACGGTATAGGTCTACATTCAATGGCGGTTTTAGGCCGGAACCGGGGGCACAGGCCCCCAGTTTTGCTCCAGACCCCAGTTTCGTGGCCACCCGTGATTTTTTGCAAAGGTAACACAAATATCTGATTTGTTTGCGTTTCCAAATGGTAGAAAAGTGAGCAAATTTGCGGCATTCATTGAACGTCTAAAAACCAAAAGTGCTTCAGCTTCAAGCCCCCCTGGCCCCTGACCAGGGGCTCTGCCTTGGACCCCGCTGGGGGCTCTGCCTCCAGATCCCCAATATAGGCTCGCGCTACCGCGCTCACCATGGGGCCGTGCCCCCCAGATGTTGCGGGCTAGAACCGCCACTGCCTACATTGTGCTGTAAAGTTCTCAAATTTTCGAAGGCATTTTACGAGAAATACAGCACATGCGCATATATTTTAGAAATGTGACAGCTCGATTTCTTAGTTCCGGCTTTCTGATTCTTGTTTGACGAACGCGTAAATTTTGCATAGACTTTCGGAACTAGCTGTTTAGCATTATCCCAAAGTGCAAAGCTAAATTAACTGCACTATTTCTCACTTCCATGCGGCGATGAAGAACTCGGTGCTTTTGGTGGTGAGCGGTAGAGCCATGAAACCGTCGGTTGTGCCCTGATCGCTCTTGACGCCAAAGACGTACACGTCCGCGCTCGCCGATATCAGAAGGGCCAACCTGTTCTCGTGTCCTAGACCCTGATGAGTGGCGGCAGCCGTGACCAGCTCGTTGTACTTCTTCGTCAAATTGTAAAACGTTCCCAGCGAGCTGCTGACCGCATCGAAGTCGTTAAGTCCCGAATCCGACTGCATCAATCAAATCAAATATTCGTTTAAGAATAGAAGCTTTGACAATCCGCAAAGCAGAACAGTTAAAGGAGAACTAAAACATATTGCGACGGCAGAGTTAAAATCTAGGCCTAATAGCAATTTTTGTACAACATGCGAATGATAAAAGCACTGTCAGTTAAACGGTTAGTTTTGTCGAGAAGAATAAAATCATGTTGCCTGCTACAAAAATTGCATCCATTAGACAAACGTTCAGATAAAAGCAGTCTCAAAACGTTATAAATGTTATTTACAATCAGTTCAAACAATAATAATAAACTTCCGTGATATTCTTCAAAGAGATACCTTAGTACCCAACAAGCAAAATGTCTGCAGTGTACGGGCTTGAAATATGTGGTCATCAACATTTTTTTGAGACGCAAATATCGTCAATTATAATACTGAATATATTAAGATCGTTAATAATAATAGGCTTGAAGTCATTCGAGCCACTGTGCCAGTCGTATAACTGTTCTGCTCAATACATATTCATTAATTTCTGCAGACAGTTTACGTTGCAAATAAATTTAACATTACCGTTATGTGTACAACGGAAACGTTCGCGGTCACGACATATATCTGCACAAAACCTTCTTCCGTTATGTCTGGAGTGATATTCATGTATGCCACCGGGTGAGTTGCGCCATTATGGTTGTCAGCGTCGCAGCCATATCCTACAATTAATACCCCGTTTACAAGATAAAGCAAACATGAAGCAAACTTAGAACCTCGTGTAAACGGGGTATAAGCGTCATTGTCTTCTATATAATCATGTAGGCCTAAAGCGCACTGGGCGGAAGTTTTTTTTCACAGCACAAAATGCATTGGCTTTTGAGCAAAATTCCGGATATCAATAGTTTTCAGCTGGACATTGGTCACATATTGTAACGTTGTTTTGCAGATCGTAAAAAAACCCGCAATGTTCTCGTTTGAGATTTCAGTCGAATGTTGTTGAAACAACCTGACTTGCTCGAAAACATGACTTCACAACAGCGGTGGTTCTAGGAACTTGCAAACTTGAAAAACATTTGCGGACACGATATGCATCGGCTTACACGCAGTTTTACATTTCGATAAAAAATTGATACCCAGAGCCTCCGATGGCTCTAGTGGCTTTTAAATTTGTAAATAAATAGGCCTATTGTATGCTTTATAATATGTAGAAACTTTGGACTGTGGAGTGTAAGTTGCAGACTTATGAAGAAAGCGAGAATAAATTGTAAGCGCGTTAATGTAATAATTTCGCAAAACCAGTGCAGCAATCCCAATTTGCAACACAAACAGTGAAAACGCGACAAAACACATCTGCGCGCCATCTTATCTTATGCTTATCTTAGCACTCGAACAGTGGTTATTTTACTGTCGGCGGTGTTGACGACAGTATTGTTTTCAGCATCATCGTTAGGTTTTTTTTTAATTTCTCGGTTTTCTGTTACCACGATACCTCATAAACCGCTGCACTTGGCTTGATAAATTTTGCGTAAACATTATCTTTACAACCTCCAAAATCTTATGGAATTTCAAGATCATAGGTCAAAGGTCAAGGTCACACGACCAGATTTTCATATTTTTCACCATTGAGGAATAGAACAAAAAGTTTATCAGCAAAAGTACATAAAGAGTTTTGGAGGGATTTGCCTAAAATGTTCAACGAAGATTACATTTTCTGCAGTGAAGTGCATTTTTGGCGATCACCTGGAGGTAGAAAAGTTTGTTGGACTCAGTTACAATCACTTTGATGTCACAGTGTTGCTAAAACTTACCGGTCAGTGTTAGGGCAAACGCGATCAGCGAGAAGCGACGGAGATGCATTCTGCTAGCTCTTCGTCTGTCGTATGCAATCCTACTGTGTACACACACAGTGTAATTTTATGTTGCAAGTCGTCATTTCTACTGCCGCGGGAGTAACGACAGTATTGTTTCAGCATCGTTGCAAATTTTTTTTTCTTTCCGTAAATACAATAACTTACCAACCGCTGCACGTAGCTTGACGAAATTTTGTACGAAAAAGTACTTTGATAACTTCTAGAGCTTTATTGAATATCAAGGTCATAGGTCAAAGATCAAAGTCACATGAGTTTATGTGTGTTTCTTTAGTGCAAGATTTAGGCCTACTGGCAGTGTCTGGCACTGTTTAAAGTGGTCGGCCTGAACTTACGAAATGTCATTCGCTAGATGACGCCACTGCAAAAGCGATTTCGGCTACTCGTGGGCAGTACTTAGCCTTGAGGAAGGCTTTGCGATCGTTTTTTGCGTTTATTGCTACCAAGACGTTTTTGCTTTCGAAATAATTAATGCGCACTGCAGGCTTTTGTGCTGGCAAAAGCATAGGCATTATGAAATCCGTGATATACTTTAAATTCACGTTGTATGCATGTATGTAGCATTCAAATATTATTAACCCATTTTTGCTCGAATTATTTTGTGATTTACCATCAAAATGAGTGTTCCATTTTTGGAACTGTAAGAAAAAATGAGTTAATACGATGATCGTTCTATAAATAAGTTACAAAACAGCGTCATTGTGTTAGTTTTCCAAATATTAAAAAAAATCCAAAATATACATTTTGTAGAAAATTTAATTTCCATTACCGCCCGTGAGTTTTATTACGATGATGTCACTGTGACGTCATTTATTACTCCTCGCGAGCTACGTTCCCAACGTAACGAAAAAAGGTATATGTGATCAGTGTAATACTGAGGACCGATCGACGACCGACCTCTGTTCCTGGAAGAGCCTTTCTGGAAGAACTTAAACGGCCATATCTCCAAAACGGTGCTAGATAGACGCAGGGTCACAATGGACCACCCATAGGTAGTTGACACCCAGGAGTCGAATGGTCTTGTGACCGATGACGTCACGTGACCACAAAAGGTCAATGTCATAACGCCATTATCTTTGAGGCACCATATCTTCGTAACGGTGCCAGATAGATGCATGCGTTGAGGTATAACAAGATAAATGGCAACTAGCATCATCGACCATTATTGTAAATTTTCCTCTCAGTTCCTAAAATCGGGCAATATTTTATGAACCTTGGGGAGACAATTTCCAATAACCATCGCAACGCCAGTAACTATTAGTATAATATTAAACGGGTCCCAATTAGACGACGGGTCTTTAATACAAGCTGAAAGGAACGAAAAAGCTCTTTAAAGAATACAAAAGAAAATGACGCGCGAGAGGAGTACATTAGACTGGTCACAATCTAATAATATTTCTTGTAAACATTAAATACGGCGACGTTGCCACTGAAACTGACTCATAAGGAACAGTGTACCGTTATTCGTTTTTTTGGAGAGGACAAAAACACTTAATGCAAACAAGACTTATTCCACGTATGTGTCCAGTATATAACGACAAAAGTTTTACGAACAAAAGAATACACGTTTGTTGTAAGAAAATGCTAGGTGGGGGGGGGCAGAAATTTCCATCAGATACCAAGGTGCAATTTCAGTCGTTCGTCAGTGGCTTGGACAGCAGCCAACATGGTTCATTGAGTCGGACATTCAGCAGCTTGTTGACACCTAGGACAAAATGTTTGAACAAACTCGGAAAATACGTTAAAAATGAAACACTAACGCTTTACATTTAAAAAAGTAACATTTTTTCTGTGTTGTTTGTCACTTGTAACTTATGATAAATCACTAGTGGAGAAATTAATACACAGATAGACTCTGTTCTATGAACAAATGACGTCACAATAATGACGTCATGATTAAAAAACTGTTTCATAATTATGTTAGAAATAAAAATTCTTTACAAAACGTATAATTATCTCGCATTTTTACGCGCCATAGCAGAATGCTTCGCGCGTCATAGCCATCGTCTAGGCGTCCGTCCGTCCGTCCGTCCGTCACACCCTGGCACTGTATCAAAACGGTACAAGCTAAAATCACAAAATTTTCACCATGGGCTGCCCCAAAATCTCGTGACAAAATTTCGTGAACCCTGGGTGCGGGGGTTCCCCTCGAACTAGGGCGTTAAAGACAGGTACACCCTCTAAAATACGTTATTTTGATCCTATTGGCTGTTCTAGTGTGAAAACGGTTACAGATAGGCCCCTAGGTACACATATGTTGTTTATCGTAACAAGCACTAGCGACAGGCTTTTTAGATTGATCAACATCGATGGCTTTGAACGATCTTGAACCTTCCCAAAAAGGGGTTTTTAATAATTTTTTTGCAAGTTTTAGATTCAGCGCCCATTTCAACACTGAATTGCGACGAGCCGACGAAATGGCTGGAGATAGACCAAAACAACCTGCGTATGAAATTTTCAGCACTAAACGTAGATTTCAGCAGTCCAAGTCACGACCCTTTATAGGTTTAAGGAGGCCAACGCAGGCGGGCATAAAAGACGGCTACCCCCCTAAAAAGTGGTTATTTTACCGCAATTATCTCGTGTAGCGTGAAAACGGTTGCAGATAGGTACAGACATGCTGTATATCATAACAAGCACTAGTGACAAGCTTTTTATTGATGTCAACGTCGATGACCTTGAATGACCTTGAACCTTTAAAATAAAGGTTTTTAGTGAATTTTTTTGCGATTTCCGGCTGCAACACACATTATAAGAGTAATTTGCGCCGAAATAGCTGGAGATAGACCTGGACAACCTGCGTATGACATTTTTAGCATAGAACGTACATTTTTAAAACTGTAAGTTTTGATCTCTTAAACTCAAGGAGTCTTCCGTACGGAGGCCTCAAATTTAAGTACTCTTTTAAGATGCATTAATATCTTATTGCTGTATGCCTACACTTATTGCCAAAATGGCAGGATTGCTGCTATTGTGCGTCACGTGAGCTTTGCTCAAATTACTAGTTTATATTTGAAAAACTAACAAAATAACGCTGCTTTGTAACTTATTTGGAACGACCTTTGTATAAAATTTTTTCAAGTTTTTAGAAATTTGAAAGGGCTCATCCTGACCGAGGGCGCTATATAAATGAAAAACGAATAGAATAAAAATTGGCGATTTCAACTGATAACTCGTCGTATCTCAGAAGCTGTGCGAGATAGAGCCAAAGTGAAGCCTACTATTGATCACTGATAAAAAATCATACACGCAGTTCAGTTGGTTCCAAAATTAATGACCTTGGATGGTATTTTACAAGCTAGTGTAGCAACGCAACTTAGATGTGACATTCAGTAATCACGTTCAGGGAGTGCGCTAATAAAAAAAATCTTTTTGAATCGGTCACGAAAATACGGACAAAAGTTAGTTGGCAGTTTTGGCACCATTTTTATGGACGACGTCACAGTATCGTCAGCCACTTACCTGTCAACCGGCGAATGATATATCGACACTAGCCGACGTCTGCAAGGCAGCATGAATAGACGATATGAAAAAGTTGAGCTGTCAGCAGGCAGGGTGATAAATGCGCTGTGCAATTATAGTCGATAATCTGGCGCCGTACAAAATGCACTCATCGCAGACAAGGTCATTACGCCGCGCTGACTACGGCTCAAACTCCATCTGCTTCGATTTGTGTGGATTTGCTGTACAATATTTGACAACATTTTTCTAATTTTTTTTTTCGAAACTCTGCTACCCCAGTGTTTCTCCACACGTAAATTCAGTGTGGAGAAAACTCTGATACAAAACGAAATTAATCAAACTCTCAAATCATACAGACCAAATGAGTTTAAAGGAGTAAGCATGACCAAAAACGCGACAAACTTTAGACGTCGGTAGCGCAGAACTCGTAAAACGCAACACGTCTTTCGTAGACCTTTTGCAGACTGTGTCATTGTATCGTACGTGCTACTTTGGCCACGTTTTCTAAATTATTTTATTCTGCATGGTATTACAATTTATGACTTGCGTCTGTTAAAATATTTCAGAAACTTGAAGTACCGACACCGTTTTTGTTTTCTTTTTTTCAGTTTTGTGCTGCAAGTTAATCAACTGTCTGTATAGTAAGCATTGATTTTATCAGTCAAAGCAACAGTGTTTTAAAACGACAAACATGAAAAAAATAATTATTACAAAATCCGACAACAACATAATGCGTTCAGATTTCACTGAAAGCATAAAGTTAATAGTAATTTAGTAAAGACAAGCATACAAAATATTTCTACAAAATTCCACTAAAATTCTTACAACAAGCCAATAATAAAACAGTTTCCGCTGAAGGGGACGCTGAAATCGCGAGACCTGACATCGCGAGACCTGACAACGTGAGACCTAGCTGTGCAAATTGGTGCTAATTGAACACCTACATGTATGACTACTATGAACGACGGCCTATGAACTCCCCCTTACTTTGCACT
>Ga0209367_1003405_pt1 | contig 21612 bp, 10 predicted proteins | sample WorMetLIZISLAND2_FD_187412 | JGI IMG/M metagenome (GOLD analysis project Ga0209367, IMG submission 187412) | Marine gutless worms symbiont microbial communities from Max Planck institute for Marine Microbiology, Germany - Olavius geniculatus... ...
TTTCCCCCCCCCCCCCAACGGCGCCGCTAGCTAATCTACGTTCATACTTTCCTTTATATCCGTAGAGACAAAATAAAGGCCAGGGCGAGGAAATGCGAATATTAGGCCACCGATTCCCACATGTGCCGCACGGCCGCTACAGTAGGCCCCTTATGGTACATTTATGAGTGCATCTATAATTCGACTGTTGACAGAACTAGTCCTAGAACTGGACAGCGAACTAGACAGCACTAGACTCTCCAGAGTACGTTATTCAAACGCCTGCGGCAGACCCAGATGCGACCGCACCCATACGCCGTTCAGAATCAACATTTTTATCAGTGATGTACCGACTTTAACTACCGGAATAACGGTAAAACGGCAGTGTTAAAAATTGCAGGTTCCCATAGTCAATTCGAGCCTTAGGGAGTTAGTGTTTGAAGAAAGTGTCGCTTTTAGGGGTGAACAATTTTTTTCTGTCAATGGCGAATGCGTTAGTTACTGTTCATGTAAATGAATGAAGGAACGAATGAATAGATTTGTATATTTTTAATAACAACGTCATTACACAATACAAGCAGAACACAGATAGCCGATCAGTATTGAAAGTCCAAATGTCGAGACGGCATAGGCGCCGACAACCAGACGCCAGTCAAGTGGTGTGGAAAATGCGTAGGGGCCATCCTCTTCCCCAGCCGACTAAGAAAGGAGCGCTATAAACCACCCGAGTGCAGGGGTCTGGGACTGGAAAACACATCAGGCGCGTTCTGGCCTCACAAAACACTTGTGGACCTGGAACGATAGAGGCAAATTTTTGGGTATCTTTCTGCTTTGTTTTCGCCCGATATGATTTTCAGTGAAACATTCATTCTGGCTGCATTGGCTGCACGACAGGACGCCCTTATAATTGTCACGCTTAATACCATCTATTGCTTATATGCCAAATTACTTCGGTTTTATTGCTATTTTTATTATTATTACTTTGCACGAGAGTGACTGCACTGCGTTAGCATTGATTCGTACCTAAGACGCTTGGTAGGCTACATTAGTAGTGCAATGGGTACGCATTGATCGCTTGATGCAAACATGCGTCACAGTACACACGTGCATTGATTGAGAGTTCGTGACTTAATACTTACACCAATTTTTACGCGCGAAAGCAGCTAGGCCTACTGCTTTTAGCTAGTCTCAGCCATCGCAATTCTGTCCGTCCGTCCGTCTGGCACCCGGGTGGATCAGTCAAAAACGGTGCAAGCTAGGATCACCAAATTTTCACGTCGACTGCATAAAAAACTCTAGTTTCAGAAACCATAAAGTTTTGCCATAAATTCGAAAGGAGTCATTCCGAACGAAAGCGCTAAATGAGAGGGGTGAAAAAATTGCGATTTTTAAGCCAATAAATCGCCGTATCTTAATAACGGTGCGAAGGAGGGCCTAGGCTACTAATAATCACTAATAAAAAGTCGTATACTGGCTCTCGATTGTCAACAAATTCAATGACCTTGGATGACCTTGAACGCTAAAATAGGGATTTTTATGGATTTTTTTTCGCAATTTCGGGCTGCGAGACACATTTCAAAACCGAATTGCACCGAAACCAATTAAGACAGACATAGAAAAGCTGCAAATGAAATTTTCAGCATTGAACGTAGATTTGGACGGTCCAAGTTTCGATTTTCTAGGTTCAATGAAACCTGCGCACGAGGGCATCAAAATGCGGTACCCGCGTAAAAGTCGTTTATGTTGGCCAGTCTTTCGTGAAAACTGTCGCAGATAGGCATGGGCATGCTGCTTATCCCAAACAAGCACTAATGACGAGCTTTTTAGTCGTATCAACATCGATGACTTTGAAAGACACTGAACTTCCAAAATAAGGGGTTTTTATTGATTTTTGCGATTTTCGGCTGCAGCGCACACTCCAAGAATAAATTGCGACGAAATGGCTGGAGATAGACTGACAGTTTGCGAACAATAACTGCTACAAGCTTTCGCGCGTATCGTGAGCATTAGCTCAAATTTCTTGTTTAATCCGCGCACGCTACGTTCCTAACGTAGCGAAGAGGAGAATATATTATTAAGAATTGACCGACGACCGAGCGACCTCCGTTCCTGGAAGAGCCTTCCTGGAAGAAATTCAAATGGCCATATATTTCAGCAACCTATCATCCGATTCACTTCCGGTTTGGTTCTAGGGTAAGGTTGTCGGGGTCGGCCTATTTAACAGTGCCATTTATATTTACGACCAACTGACCCCCGTTGCCATGGCAACAAAACTCGGCTTCTGTAAGAGATAGCTGCGAAAGTTTTGCGTATATAGGAGGGTTTTCGGGGTTGGGCCGTCGAACGCTGCAAACCAAATTTTTTTTAATTCTTAAAAATACCTACAGAACAATACTCGTAGGATTTCAATAACTCTGAATTTATGCCTCTTTGCACATGACGCTGTTGTAAATTGTAACGGACGTTAACGTTTTTTAAAAAAATATTTTTTTTATTTGCAAACCGTTGAAGAGGTCAGTGTAAATACGACGATGCCTATAGCTCATTTGTATCCGACAGGCGGCAGCACCACTTTCCGTGAAGCTTTAAGATCTCTGATATAAGCTTCTATATTTTTTACAGCCTACTGTGATTTTTGTTCCATACACTTTTACTAGCGGTATAAAGACCTATTAAACAAAAAGAATCCTGAAATGAAAAATATAGAAAAGACAAAAAAGGAAATGCAACAGCAAATCGCATTAAAAATTTAGCTAAATCTTGACTAATTTACAAAGTGATCGATCATTTACACATAAGATTAAGAAACGTAGTTCTGGCTTGCCTCTGGGAGTGCACTGCTATTAATTTGTCGCATGATCATTCTGATGGCAACTGTAGTTTTTTTCTCAACGCTGACCGAATTATGTTGCGGTCGAGCGCTTAATTTCACTTAACCTAGACCTAGTTTTTATGCTGCGGTGTCTTTCGATATGGCCTATCTACACTCAGTGGCCCATATCTCTAACAACAGACTACGTGTCCCGTGGCGGTCTGGTTAATTTTGAACCAGCATATGTAAGTACGTTATTCTAAACAGCGTCAGATCGTGTACCCCAAACTCCACTACTTCGATTTCTCGTGAGCTTAATTTGCTGGACAACAACACGTAAAGCATCAAGGCGCCTAAAGATGACTTTGCGTCAAAAGTGTGCAAAATATATACTTTTTTAAAATGTCGAAAATTTGCAGAAAAGTTTTAACACATTCAATCGTGTTTTGATTTTTAAATGACGATTGATTTACGCAGGGACGTCAAAGGCCACAGCGGGGACCGGGGAAAACATTCTCGAGGGGCCCGTTCGAAAAAAATTTTTTTAATTCTGCTGTTTCAAATGGTGCTTCCTGGTGCACTTTATTTTTTTAGCGACGGCGGCTCACCAAAACGTCGCGCGGCTCGGAGAAAACTTCCCCTATTCCTGCTTTTCTCGACGGGTTTGGATTTACGTTTACGTTTCAAACGTGTTAACAAGCCTGAAAAAATCGCAATGCGACCATAACGTCAGATTTTGCATACTACGAGTATTATGCTATATGTTGTATTGCTCAGTTTCTAAGTATTTGTTTCTATATCTGATTAGACCTGCTGTGTCTTTTTCAACATTTATGGCAAAATAAAGACGTGTTGTCACTGTTGCGATAAACAGAATGATAAAGGCGCCTGAGGATGGCTTGGAGTCAAAGGAGTGCAAGATATAAGCGTGTTTTATGTAGACAGTCTGTTGCATATACTGTAGCGGTGTAGAGTTAAGTGACCGAGTGGGTGAAGCTGCTGTTTTATTGCTGCCATTATACGCAGAACGAGTTGGCCGCAACGTTGTGCGGTTGGTCATTGAGGACAGCACTGTTATGACGTCATAACAGATGCGTTCTGAACTAATCTAGCACTACGTGTACACTCACTTCGTCAGTGAGTCTGCCCGTCTCAGTCATCGCTTGTCATTACCACCGCCAACGCTCCACGACATTTATCATATACCGTTATTATGTAGCAGTGCTAATGAGCCGCATTACGGGTCCTTCTCGTCTGTCTGTCTGTCTGTCTGTCTGCTCTCGGGGTCAATCCGTCAATCAGTTTTGTGCGGGTTCTTAACTCGATTGAGAAAAAATAATACGCGGTAATAAACGATTAAATAGTCATGTACACGAGAGCGAAGTTTCTTCAGGACGGCAGTAGGCATGTTAATACCGGTAAGTCGTGAACCTGACCAAAAAATGTCAACGTGATGCAAAAGCTCTAGACTTTTGTGGAAATTTTTTTACCACTGTCTGTTATAGACTTCCTATACAGTACGTTAATTGGACTCGTAGAACAATTTCTGCGTCCACGGGTGCGCAAAAAAGCACGACAAATCAGGCGAGTGGAGTTTGGGCTTTGGTCGACGAAGATCGTCGTTTGCTAGCGCGACAAGCGTCACAATACAAAGGTAACGCATGAGCTGCTGTGGGTATTTCAATGACACACATCTTTACACAAATTGCGTGTCATCAGACGCAGACAGACAGCATTTATATAACACGATTGCAGCGCTTTGGTCGACTGCAGCACAGCAGTACGCCCTACATAGGCGAACTTTCTTAGGGAACGTCGCGGGATGTGTTTATGCTTATGTGTGACTTCACGCTTCAGTAGGCCGATCTACAGACAACTATAGGTTGATCTATTTTAAAACTCGATAGCACAGTGTCAACAGCAAACACAAAAAAACGCACAAGGGGTCACCAGAACTTTGCGCCGAAAAAACAGAATGCACCGAGTGTGCGAATTGTGCCAACTCGTGCAGCAGCCGAGGCGTCGCCACTGTCAGACGACTCTCGGCACAGCTACGCTGGCGTAGCCTATTTAAACAGCTGCTATAAAGTCGAGTCAGCTGATTGCAGTGAAGTATTCACTAGCTGCACTGTATGAACCGTTGATGCCAGAAGCTTAGGTGAGTTAATATCTGTTCTCGTTTGTCTTATGCTTTGATTGTTTGATTTTCCCTATACAGAACTAAAACCGAAGAAAAAGGTTTATATGTGACAGGATCATTCTGCAACTGCACGACCAAACAAAAAATGTGAACCGATTTTGATGTAATTTTGTGGGGAGGGGTTGAGCATGGCCAAAATAGCCAAATTTTCTCGGCAACGCGATTTTCGTTACGGATTATGGATCATCCTGCAGGATTTTTACGCGCGAAAGCAACTACTGCTTTCAGCGCGTCTTAGCCATCGCAATTCTGTCTGTCCGTCTGTCTGTCCGTCAAACGGGTAAATTAGTCAAAAACGGTGCAAGATAGGATCACCAAATTTTCACCTCGGCTGCCTGAAGGACTCTAGTTTCACGAAACATAAAGCTTTTCCATAAATTCGAAGGGATCACCCCGAAATAGGGCGCTAAATGAGAGGAGGGTAGGCAAAATTTGCGATTTTTGGCCAATAAGTCGCTGTATCTCAGTAACGGTGCGAGATAGGGCCTAGGTTACTATCAATCACTAATAGGAAGTCGTACACTCTACACTGGCTCTCGATTGACGCCGAATTCAATGACCTTGAATGACCTAGAACGCTAAAATATGAGGTTTTATAGATTGTTGGCGATTTCGGGCTGTGAAACAAGTCTATATCATTCACAAAGTGGCGCCACGGAACTATCGGTATGCGATCTAGATAGAAAATTTGGTATTTGTATATTAACTTAGCGTGAACACCCCAATTTTTAGCTAAACTACTGAACCGGAACTGCTATAGGCTTTCGCGCGTCCTGTGAGCATTAGCTCAAATTTCTTGTTTTTTTTTTATTGCAGTGTATTTGCCAGCTAAGCAACAGTATCACTCTTGGTCGAGATGCGCGATTTTTGGTCTCTTGTAATCATAGACCTATGAATTTTCCGCCAAAGTATAGTTTTTAGCTAATGCTGCGTAAACTGATGGGTAGATGGATGGCGGTGTGGCAGTAGCTGGGTTAATGATTTCTACTAACGCTTTCTTTCATCAACTCAAACCAATCTGTAGGCCTACGTTATGGATGATAACGTACACTACAAGCCAGTAGGTGTCGTCAGTGCAAAGCGACAGTTTGCTATTAATATTGCCCGGCAGACGGCAGACGGCAGACAGTCACAGACACGCTGCCTGAATTTAAAGGTTTTTATATACCGATTTTGCTATGTTATGTTTTGTTTTGCAATGGCGTTTGACCGTTGTTTAATAAAAGATTACTTACTTACTTACTTTAGCTTAAAAACCAATAAAATATTCAAAATAAAAAAAAGGTAAAATGAATACGATGTTTAGTACGATATCTCGACGAGTCGACGACAACAGATCTGAAATTAAGTTCTACGTAATAGTTGATATTAATATCAACGGCTTTCAAAAATACAAAATTTTGAGTTGAAAAATCCCCCGTTTTGGGGAACTTGTTGGGCAGATTTGAACTTCTGAGCACCAGGCCGCCGTGCATCTCTACTGACAGAAATCTGCAGTTGTCTGTCGGTCGGAATAAAAGTTGCAACTCTTTTCTGCCCCCATCCGCGCAACCAATGATATCCATTAAGCACGATCTCAACTTGTCTTAATAATTCACGGCGCCGCTGGCCGCCGGCTTTGTACAGCAATTCAACACCAAACATGGGCGGCGCCAGAGGGGGGAATCGGGGGAGGGAAACGTGCCCTCTCCCTTGCCCCCAGCTGCCCCCACGAAAAATTTCGATGGCGATAAAGTGCCCTTTGGGCACTTGATCATGCCATGGTGTGAATTATTAAACGTCATTTTTACAAGAAGACACAGATATTTGTGAGTTTTTTGCGTTTCCAAGTATCAAAAAGCAGGCAAATTTGCGGCTTCCATTGCACGTCCAAAAATTAAAAGTGTTTCAGCTTTAGGAGGGGTTTCGCGGCCCTGACCTTCTGACCAGGGGCTCTGCCCCTGGACTCCGCAACATCTTTTCATGAACCCAACAACTGAATAAGGTTGACATTTAGGTAACATACCAAACATTTATTGCCTCCTGTGCCCTGGCCCTTGCTCCCGCCCCCTTCAGCTTCAGATTCCTAGCGCCGCCCATGACACCAAACTTAAGTTACTTAATCAAGACTTAGCGTGTACGATAAAAATTAAAACAACAATGATGATTTAGGTTCATCATCAATAACAGTCGCTTTTCACGTAGTTCAGTAGTTTTTCGAAACGCTGTCGCAAATGTTATACCCTTATCTGTAAAAAGCCGTTCTCTGCAAAAATTTGGGCTAGGGCTAGTTTTTACAGGTTATTAGGGCTTTACTAATTAGCCTCACACACCAATGTGAGTTCTGGGTTTTTGCGTTTATGCGCGATTTCGTTCGTTTTGGTGCTGATGCATCTCGGACACAAACGCCAGGTGCACTGTGGTGCAGTGCGGTTCGATGAACCCAGCGTGCGTTCAGTTCAATTATCTCTGCGCCGACCGTCAGCCGGTGCACCTTACAGCTGCGCCGAGTCTTACTGCAGCCATAGGCCAATGCGTGCGAACGCATTAGGCCCTATTATGTACAGTACACCAAGGAACAGTTCAACTGGGTTCACCGTTCATCTTCAACTAGATGTCCGTGGTAGTGATTTGCAGCTTTATCCGTTTTAGGAACCGGGTACCCGGTTGCAGTTAGCCGTGCGCCCGGACCCGGTTTTAACTTTTAAGCAAATATAACGTGAAGTAAACGTAAAGTCCTTCCCGAGCCTTACAGCCCATAGGGCGGCGCTGATCTCCGTTTCCTAAGGCCATCAGCCAGACACCAGTTTTTACACTGCGAGACCACGGATACGGGGCCAGTGTATCGCGCGGTGTGCCTGTTTACGTCCCAGCCGTGAAGCCGGTACCAAATTATGCTGCTTGGTGACAGAGGCATATGTGTGTGAACAACTTGCCTAAGGTCGTTACCCGGCAGTGTCCCGGTGCGGAGTCGAACCTGCGCCTCTGAGTTACCTCAGGATTACAAGTCCGACACGTTACCGTTAGACTACCGAGCCACACTAAGCAATTATAATAAAAGGGAAAAATAATAAAGTGACACGTACACTATCTAATTAGGCCTACCCCTACTTTTTGACATGAAAAGTCTATGATATTAAATATGTATATTTGAGTTTATATAGTTTTATTGTACTGTGTTTTCTTTTTTTCTGTGTCTGTTTTGTTTACTGTGTATTGTTTAATGGGCCCTTGTGGTCTGATTCAAATAAATAAAGACATAGGTTCGTGTATGAAAACGACTGAAATTTAGAATTTTCCTTACAGTTTAAAATTCGATCGCTACAAAGGCGGGCCCAAAAAAGTGCAAATTCTATTGGTTTCTTCTTCAGTCACTCAAAAACGAGTACCTAATACCCGGATTTGAAACCGGGTAATGAGTTTTGCTGCTACAAATCGCTAGTCCGGGACACATCGCAACCTGCAGAAGATTTGTGCCAGCTACGCTTACGTATAGGCCTACGTACATAAACAGAAAAGGCCACTTTATATGGGCCTAGTTCTAGAAAAGGTGTACATGCGAATGGCATACATCAGCAGAGGCGTAATGTACACGACGGCGCATAAAAAAGACTCATGTTTGGTGTTCGCTTTGCGTAGCGTAAGATCGAGCAATCGGATAGAGCGAAGTGAGTGAGGTTATGCAGAACACTGGGTTTAAATGTTACTGTTCATTTTTTGTACAATAAACCCACAATAAATTGAATCAAATGGAGTTTGGGCCATTCAAAGCCCACGTACTGACGTCAAACTGTGGCATTGCCTCATATAAGAGTGCAACTGGTGCATTAGAGACACATGGCGCAGTGCACTCGTGCGGCAATAAACCGACATCGTGAATGCATCTGCTGTTCCGTTATACACTGCTCTATAGGACTGGGCTAGCCGAGTAATTACTGACTCGAATGTTCGGCGACAACTGCATTTTTGCGCTAGTCAGAGAAAGGTAAGGTAAAGGTAAAGTTCAGTACTTGCTATAGCGCTTCTTACATGAGACGGACTGAAGACTAGAAGCACTTTACAATCTCGGCAGTGGCAGATGATTGGCATGAGCTAATGATACCGCAGCGCACTATGCGGTCATCTATTGCCCGCGTTAACGAACAATTTGACCCGCGGTTTGCAGCTAACAATAATGTGAAATTGTGAGACGATTATTGAAGTATTTACATTACATTACATTACATAACAGATTTTTTAACGTGGCCTAAGTTAAAAAAACTGCTAGGACCACAGATAAAAGCGTTAGTCACAACAAAAGCACAGAAGGTAAGACTGTTTGAACAGAAATGTTTTCAGTTGACGGCGGAACTGTGACAGTGTGTTGGACGCGACAATGTCCGGTGGTAAACTGTTCCATAGCCGAGCACCAGCGAAAGCGAAGGCTCCGTCACCAACAGTTGCGCACTGCGACTGGGGGCTGGAAGTCGCCCACGACCAAGCAGTGTGTCGACGGACCGCTAGAGTCGCCGCGGTGACGATCGGTCAGTTTCAATCGTCGTTATTCTGCCAGTGATGGGAACGAGACTTTTGATACAACATTAAATGTTATTAATGTCACCTTATGACTAACAATTCTCGTGAAAGAACAGGTCTATATGTGGTTAAATGCAACAAAGTAGGCAACGCCTGGTACTCAATGCCAGTCGATGGTAACCATGGTAACCATCATTATTGTTTGACTCCATAACGAGTTAACTGCAGTGTCAAATTGTTTAACGGAAATTGCTAGCCAAAAGTCTTGAAATTTTCAAGACTTTTGTCAAGACCAGGAGAAAGATCAGGACTTTTTGTTTTCGAAGCGCCTCGAGATAAGACCTTTAAAAATATGTATTCAAGATATGTTACTGTTTTTAAAAAAAACTAGCCTAGTACTCTTGACTAAAAGCATTACCCGAGTCCAATTTCGGATTCGAGTAGTCGAGTACTGGGCACAGCACTACACTGCTTTACACGTCGTTAGCGGCTTGAGTTCGATCGGTTGCAGGGTCACTCAAGTACACTCAACTATGGCTCGATATTATGCTCAGTGCAACACTAGGGAGGCGACAGGCGTTAATTTATTACACGTTTACACCACATCCAAATTTTGCGCGTTTGATGATTTTACTGAATTTTTTTATGCTGTTTAGACATGGCAGTGTATGCTTCACAGATGATTAAAATGTCGTAGGTCTTTACGTATGAATTAAACTATAACGTAAACAGTAAGAGCAGTTTAAACCAAACAAGTTTTGGTAGGCCTAGCTGCCGCAGCACACTCAAAACAGTTTTAATTGCAGAAACGGTTATTGCAGAAACGGTTGATGTGTTTTTATCTATTTTATTCGAGTTCAAAAATTCTTATAAGCTAAAACCGTTAATTAATTTGTTCAGTTTGATAGTTTTGCCGTGCAAGTATTAAGTGGCTATCGTGTATACATCGACATTTGTTTTGACAAAACAGTTTCTTCAACAGTCGACTGTAATTTGTTTATACTCCAAACGTTTAATGCCTGTTTTCGTTTAAAATTGCACGTATAAAACAACGTAGGCCTATAAAACGGCGGCCTATTCACGCTATTACGGACAGTATGAAGTACCTTTTGTGTCTGTGTTTTTATGTTGCCGTGAACGACTTGTTGAGCAAGCGCTATCTTCGATTACAGTCCTGCACTGAATACACTCATATCGACTTCCTGTCTGTGTAACACACGACATTTCTGTTCTATAGACGTTATGCTGACCTCCTGTTACGGTGGCTTCGGGTGCCGACTAGACCCTTAAGCCGCCGACTTATAAGCAGCCGTGTAGGCTGGCCTGCCGCCAGCCGCGAAAATTTTGCTGAGCCGCCGTCGCCGCCGCCAAATTCTCGATCAGCCGAAAAAAATTCACGATAGACTGTTGATTTCTGTGGTTCTGCACTCTAGGTTTTGATAAAATCGGCTCTCAGTCATTATATCGGTGACCGGAAGTGCATTGATTACGTCACAAGATGGCGATGGTTCTGGGACGTCAGCAGGCGGTGTGTACGTCACCGCGTGGTGTCGGTCGTGGCGACGCCAAGCGGACGGCGTGCGAAGCTTGGTTCGCGTTGAACCGACACGCCTACCAGACTGTGCTCAACATGGCCATACAGGCTGAGCTGAACATGACGTCAGCGGAAGTGACGTCACACAGGCTACGCGATGACGTCACGACATATCAAGAACCGCAACTAGATTTGATGGCGTCGAACGACATGTCTTTGACGCCAGGTAAGTCGTGCATGCAAAAATAATCAGAAGTTATTGTAGCTCGTCGTGTGGTGCTTTGCTTTTTGCAATCTAGGCCTAAGCCCCAATTCGCCGTGCGGCCTTTTTTCTGTTCGCGGCGTTCTGTTGCAGCTCATAGGCCTACTCAAATGTTTACGCACATACCACGGACAAGGAGGTCGTTGCACGTTTTAAGCCAATTCTTCCGTTGCTTCTGATCGACATTTTCCAACGAGCATATCAGCTACACCGGTGTTAAGTTTTTTTGCAGTCGTCAGCACCGTTAAAAAGCGTGGTTTTAAATCTTGGCGCATGGTATCGCCACTGCGCTTGTCTGTTTAACAAAATTCTGTGTTTTGTTTTGTTCTGTGTTTCTGTAGTTTCCGTCACCCGTGTTCCAGATGCTTGCAGCCACGTAGCGACAGCACCGACAGAACAGAGTCTTGCGGTGGTAGGTCCTGTTCCAGACATGAAGGTGCCGCTTGGAAGCGATACAGTCGAGACTGCCGTGAGAAATGTCGTGTGGACATTCGTCGAAAAAGACAGACTCGAAGACATCATGCATCAACTTACAACGGTGACTTATTCTTCTCTATACGTACGTCTTTGTTTGTCGGTTGAGTCAAGTATAAAAACTACAAATTTTGGGCAGGGCTCAACGTGAGGCCGCCCGGTGCCAAAAGTGCGATTGTCTTGGTCCACGGCTGCTGATTTGACAAACAGTTGATTATTAATGTGTTAAAATGCTTTATCTCTCCAAACCCTCAACGGATGTGGCTAAAATTCGGCCTCAATTCTTTTTAGACAAGATAATGTTCATACGAACACGGAGTCTGTCCAATGCATTTTGATAGTTTACAGTATATGTCTGTATAAATATAATCGGTGAGCTGTTTAGACTGGTAAAAAATCAAACAGTTTAATTTCAAATTGTACAGCAGCAACGATCCTTTTGTCCTTCTCTATTATTTTAACTAAACAACATGCGTTTATCTTGCACCGTTATGGAGATATGGCGCCTCAAAGATAATGGGGTCACGAGTTTGACCTTTTGGGGTCACGTGACGTCATCGGTCACCTGACCATTCGACTCCTGGGGGTCGACTTCCTATCCGTGGTCCATAGTGACCATGCGTCTATCTTGCACTACCGTTATGGAGATATGGCGCGTAAAATGTTGGACGCACGAACCTGGACACAGAAAGAAAGACGGAAGAATGGGAAGAAAAAAAGAGGAAAGGGCAAGGGAAAGGGAAAGGGAAACGGGAAGGGAAAGAGAAGGTGGAAGGAAGATAGCTTGAGAAATGTAGGACGCACGGACGCACGGACACAAAGATGATTTTATGCTCTGTCCAATGTTATGCATTGTATTGGACAACAACAAGGTTCATCCTTCTCTCAATTTTCTTTTTTTTTCCGCGGCCCGGTTGCGGAAGAGAAGTCAAAAGTAATTAAAATAAGAAACAAACTGAAGGTTTATGAAGGCGATATACGGAAGGACTAATAACGGCACAACAATAATCACGGCTAATATGTGTCGTCCGTGCGCACAATGAAATCCCGCTCAGCTGTTAATCCATGTTTTTATGCAAGTTATCCCGTTTCTGAGCATGAGCAGATTCGAGAGACAATGTGTTGTGGATCGCGGAGTGCAGGTCGGCGACGCAAATTCCTCATCTCAGTTGATTCCAGCAGCAGTCAACGCAGAACATTGCGACCGGCAAGAAGTTGTCCATAATGCCGACGATTTGCATGAAATCAACGATTCAACACCGGAGAAAATTTGTAGGCCTATCAGCCACAGTCAGGTAAACGAGTGCAGTGTAATAGAATGTGTAAATGTATGCAAATATTGGTATTGATGCCCAAATAATTTGCATCTTTGTATTCGTAGTTTTTTTGTATAAATATATCCCTTTTCAAAAGGCAATTGATAGAGAAGGTTGATTACGATGACCTGTCAACATTGCTGTTTACGAATATTTTGTTTTGTGTTGTACAATGTATGTTGACAAAATAAATTTATTTATCCATTCACCTCAGCAAGTCTAAAGTGTTTTACTGTCGATTTCTTGATTTATTTTTGGTCTTGACTTAATGTTTTGCATTTTTTTCTGACGCGTTTCAATGGCGTGAGGAAAATGACAGAAATGAGCCAAAACCAAACTGAACTTGCGTAGTAAACTTCGCGAAATGAACCTCCAGTGTGTTTGATAGTACGGTCCTTAGACGCAATTGAACTGAACTGACCGAGATTTTAGATAATTTCGGTTCACTTCTGTCGTTTTTTTTTGTACACGCTTTAACAATAACATCGCGAGCACGTGCGTCTGACACGTGCTCCACAGAATACTTAATTGCTTACTGATTCAAAATGCAGGAACGGCATTGGGCATTTTCTGGATCGCAGGAGAACACGCCGTCGTTGGAGTACGTTCCATGTCATGAAGATATCGTCGACAACATGTCTCCGGCTATTTATTCCTGTCTAAACGACACAATGGCGGCCATGCCTACACCGAGCATTCCAAAGCAACGAATAAGCTTATTGACGCATCAAGTCAAAGCTGATGCGAAAGATTCCTCACAGGCGTGGACCTCCGTGAACAAGACTCTCATTGAAGATCTTTTCGACCACCTGCTTCGATCTTTCGATAACGTCCATGTAGTCGGACCGGAAACAGTCGAGTCACGTGGCCGGTCATCGGCCAATCAGCGCTCGTCTGCGTCGGGCCCGGATGACGTCACGGCTGAGCGTAAGCTGTGGCGCTCGGTGGCGTACAAATGGAAGTCGGACATCCTGCAGCGACTGCGCAGTCAGCAGGTCACAAGCCAGGCGCCGGCGAACAGCCGCAAGCGCCGCTATGCCGAGCGCAATGTGGAACTTCCACACTCGGCCTATGAATTAGGCGTCTTGGACGGCTAAACCCATGGTGAATCTATGTAGGGAGTCTTAACCCACTGCTCTGGCTTAGCCGAATTCCTGCTACGATCTGCGACTGTATCGTTTGTGTCGATTTATTGCATCGTGTGACCCGCATTTCGTACTTTGTAATGACTGGTGAGTGATGAGGCAATTAATTCACCCGTATATTAACTATACTGCCGTCGAGTAAGCTACTAGGGTAACCACCGATTAAACCCCAATTGATGTCTGAAGGGACTGGGGGTTTAATCCGTCTTTTGACGAATCACTTTGGCTATAATAATGCAAATTTACCCAGAGGTCAGCGCCAACACCAGTTCGCCAGTAGGCCAGCTTTCTGTCGTAATGCATCATTTGCCTTAAACCAACAAAAGAAATTTATGCACACTACACCGATAAAAGCACTGATGTAAACTTTGATTACTTGGTAATCAATCTTCGTGCAAGTGGTAATCGTTGAGCTTTGTAGGACTACTCATGGAAACTAACATGCGCTAGCCGGCCTTATAGGGGAAAAATGGAAGACATTATGTAGGCTATCTTACCGCTGACTCCGACCCCAGTCTTTCTCCAATTCACAACTGTTCACAAAGCTGTTTGACAGTCATTTTATCGGTCACCCAACGTCAGCGCCAACACCGTTACCGTTAATTGCTCCCACCTAAGAATTGGCATCCTGTTTTACTGTTTTTTTGATTTTTTGTTTATCCGCTAGTTTGCCTGTCGCTAGATCCAGTGCGATCAGCCCGATCGATGACCTTGAGTGACCTTCAATGGCCATTGCTCCAGTAAGCTGGCCTACTCCAAAAACCTTAGGGAGCGGAAAATTCAAGTTTTCGGAATAATTGGGTGGGAATTAGCAAGTCGAGAGTCTGCTGTGTTGCTATCCACTGGCGTAGCCAGGATCTGTATGTAGGGGGCACTTGAGAAGAGGTGTGTCTCCCTCCCCTATAGGGGAAGGGTATGTGGAGGGAGGGGGCTCTCAGAAAATGTTTCGATTTTTGTGCTAAAATTCAGCGTTTTGGTGATTTTTTTCACCATTTTCAGTAACTAATTAGGCTCCTAAGGGAAGGGCACGTGCCCCAAGTCTTCCCCCCGTCTATGGCCACGGCAGTGTTGCTGTCGCATATCATTCTGTCCGTCCGTCTATCCGTTCGTTCGTCTGTACATTTTACTCGTGGTCAAGTCATATCCACGAGACGATTGGTCAAGCGCATGCGTTGCCATTACCGTAGCTGAGCTTCTGATTGTTCATAGTTTCAATAACATTTATAAACATTATTGATTCGATGTCCGAGCATGGAGAGAAAGAAGTTGAAATTATTATATTTTGTCGCGTGTTTCGGTGAAGCGCTTTTTGCCACTGGACCGCACGAGGTCAAAACCGTTCTACTGTTCGACGTTAATGTTCGCAAGACTGCATTGCGACGAGCCTATGGCATGTAATGCCAAGGTGTCACGTGTCAGGGGCGTCGTGGCTTAAAGATTGGGGGCGAGGGCAGGAACCCGCAGTCCTACAGACAACTGCAGATTTCCGGCAGAAACTTACGGGTGCCCAAAGTTTCAATTTTGCCTCTAAATCCCCCAAAATCGGAGATTTTCAGCCCCAGAACTTGTACTTTGGGAATAAAAATATCCGAATGGCTAAAAGACAGCTGGGACAATATTGTCGCCTGCCTGCAAGCTTCCACGACGTACACCACTGCAAGGTGTAGTAGGGTGGTGGACGTGCGGTGCTTCCTCACTTTATCCAGGAAAGTAACACTTTTTCCATTATTTTACTAGAATACGATGTAAAATATCGCCTCACCAATGCAGCTGGAACTTGGTTCTTGCATGAGCGCGGCTCAAGAGGGCACTAGGCGCTTCCAGCTAGACCTTACGATGGTAATATTGTGTTTAAAACATTTTTGTGCAGGTCTGCAGATTAATTTCTGCATTACAATGTGTGTTTATAATTTTATTTTAGAATGGTTTCTGTAAATAAAAAATACTAATTTAATATTTTTGTACACATGTTCTAGGCTTCCCTCGCTTCTTTTAATCCCTGCCGTTTAGAGCAAATAAATCGGGAATTTCCAAGTATTAATTTAAAATTAGTTCAGAGCAGGATTGGAAAAACCTAGGTTTTTTTTTTAAAAAAATTAGATATTAATTTTTTTTGGTTTGGTATCCAGTGAGTACCGACCCAGACAAAACATCTTACACCCTATCCGTCTATAATCACATTGTTACGCGCAGTAGCAGAATGCTTCGCGCGTCTTAGCCATGACCTGGGCGTCTGTCTGTCTGTTTCTCCGTCACACTCGTGAGCTGTATCAAAAAGCTACAAGCTAGGATCACGAAATCTTCACCTAGGGCTGCCCCAAGAACTCTAGTTTATCGTGGCAAAATGGTCTCCCTGGGTAAAGGGGTTCCTCTCGAACGAGGGCGTCGAAGAGGGGTACCCCCTTAAAAAGACGTCATTTTGCCGTTATTGGCTTGTATAATGCGAAAACGGTTGCAGACAGGTACAGACATGCTGCTTATCAAAACAAGAACAGGTGACAGGCTTTTTAGATTTATCAACATCGATGACCTTGAACGACCTTGAACCCCCAAAAAAGAGTTTTAGTGAATTTTTCGCAATTTTTGGATGCGGCGCACATTTCAACACGGAATTGCGACGAAATGGCTGGAGATAGACCAAGACAACCTGCGTACTTAATTTTCAGCACTAAACGTAGACTTCAGCAGTCCAAATGACCATAGTCATCACTGCCAGCTAACAGACCATGATATAGTTAATCAACCCTGTGACTGCTATCAAGAAACTGAGACTTGTTCTGAGGAACTACCTTTTCCAGAAATTTCTTGTACTGTGCTTTGACTGAATCTGCATCTCGTCTGCAACACGATTTGCCTCATTCAGATGTCGAACAAAGGCTCTAAATGCGGCAATGTTACCTTCACTGCTTTCAGTAGCCATTCCTTTAGGGTTCAGACATGACAGTTTCTGGGCAAATGTATACTTCAAAGATGATTTTTCCTGCAATTTTGACAAGAATGCTTTCTTCAAAATTTTAATATGCAAAAATTTCAAAATATGGAACTTTCAATCCAAGGACTTTTCAAGGACTTTCTAAGACCTACTCAAGAACTTTCAAGAACTTGGATTTTTTTCTATAAAATTCAAGTTCTTTCAAGGACTTCTCAAGGAACCTATGAAACCTGCAAGTCCAACTCCCTAGGTTCAAGGAGGCCGGCGCAGGCGGGCGTCAAAGACGGCTACCCCCATAAGTGGTTATTTTACCGCAATTATCTCGTATAGCGTGAACACGGTTGCAGATAGGCACAGACATGCTGCTTATCATAACAAGCACTGGTGACAAGCTTTTTATTGCTGTAAACGTCGATGACCTTGAACCCCCAAAATAGGGGTTTTTAGTGATTTTTTTGCAATCCGGTTGCGTCACACATTTTAAGTGAATTGCACCGAAATGGCTAGAGATGGAGCTGGACAACAACATTTTAGCACATAACGTACATTTTTAACAATCTAAGTTTCGATTATTTAAATTCAAGGAGTCTTCCATATGTTAGCCTAAAATTTAAGTACTCCTTCAAGATGGCAGATACATTAAAATCTTATTGCTGTACACTGATTGCGAAAGTGGCAGGACCCCTGCTATCGCGTCACGTGAGCTTTGCTCAAATTACTTGTTTTCTATAAAGTATAGCAAGATAAAGTAATCAGAAATACGATTAAAACATGAAATAAAGTATAATATGTACTAAATTTTACCATAAATAATAAAAACCTAAAAAAACGTAAAATAGGATTTTTGAGGTTTTTCACATTTAAAAAAAACTAGATTTCTTTCGGACCAATTTTTCAGCCCTGATTCAGAGACATTTAGCAAGCAATTTATTGCTTGGCTCGTTATCCAAGTCAAAAAAACATAAACCAGCATTATAGTTAGCCGTTTTACATAATGTTTCTTTATATCGCAGTCTACAAATAGGCTAAACGTATGACTGGTTTCTTCGTGTCTGTCCCATGGGTTAAACTTTTTAAAAAAGTTAAATAAAAAATGAATGTACCCAGTAGCTTACTGCAGGTTAAAACGTTTGTTGCGTTTGTATGTAACTTTGGCTTCCATAAAAACTCACTTTGCAGCTAAGTAATACATTTTTTTATTCAAGAACTGTAGTTCAAGCCAGCTTTATCAATTCATCATTATACACGGTGTTTCATAAAATAGAACCTTTTTTTGTTTTTTCATAATTCACTCAAATAATAATCAATTTACTCGAAAATTTTACCAGTTGTAGCTGAAGAAATACTAATCCAAAATATTTTAACAAAATATGGCAGTTGATTAAATATTCTTTGTTAGTCGTGATGTAACTCTGACGTCATAATGTGTCACGGGTACAAACTTGCTAGTCTCAACTGGTGCTGTCAGTTGCTACCCTGCTCCAATGGTGAAAAATGTGCTTTGTTCATGGCAAATTTTTGAAGTTTTACAGTGACAGTTACAGAAAACGTGCAATGCGATCGCATTTACGTGTCTGTGGGGATAGTTGGTCTTTCACATGTTTGACCAAGACAGTGCACTAAGGCACTGAGCTTGCAAGATGGTTGAGTTTTTGGATCGCAAGACACCTGACTTCATTTCCCCATGTTGCTCAGTGCTGACACGATAAGCATTTTTCATTAGCGAACCAGATTAAGCTCACCATCGAAGCAAGGTAGCAACTGACAGCACCAGTTGAGACTATCCAGCTTGTACCCGTGACACATTATGACGTCAATATTACGTCAGCACTAGCAAAAAATATTTAATCAGCTGCCACATTTTGTTGCAATATTTTGAATTAGTATTTATTAGTATTAGTGTTTTTTAAGTTACAACTGGTAATTTTTTGTGTAAATTGATCATCATTTGAGTGAATTATGAAAGAAACAAAAAGAGATCCCCCTTTATGAAACACCGTGTATAGCCCACGAATTCCTAACTTTGCCATGGCTTGAAGATAAACATAACACTTGAGCACAAACTATGATCTCAAAATACAGTCAGTGAATTATTTGGGAACTTTATTATCCATTTCATATTAACATTTCATGCTAATACAGCCAAACAACTATTTAGGTAGCCTTATCACAAGTATGAAAATTTCAATGGTAAAAAATTGTAAGCAAATTTTGCAGGCCATAACCTACAATAACAGCAGTAGAAATGTAGCCCATGGATGCTGCTACAAATGCTTAGGCCAATGTTTTTCAACCTTTTTGCTGCAGCGGAACCCTACATAAGTGTAACGATCACTCACGGAACCCCATGCAATGATTCGTGAATCCAGCGGCGTATAAGTGAAGTGGAAGTTTCAGGATAGGCCTATATAAAGACCAATGTCCCCAGCGGAGTCAAAAGGCAAAGAACCTGTGGGGCCTGAAAGCAAAGCACCCAAAAGCCGACGATAAATCAGCAGGCAAAATACTTGTTGAATTCGATCGCATAAGATAATACAGAGTGGGCCAAAAAAACCGAACCTGTTTGAGCGTTGGTAACTCAGCGATGGTTACCCATAGAAAGGTGCGTGATATGTCCAAAGTTTTAGAATATTGTAGACAAAAAGGGCCAAACTTGCATAGCAAATCATTTAAATATGCTTTGCCTAATTTGCATAAATCTTCATTACCCTGAAATTAGGCATTTGCCTGCACATCCATGTGCCCGAGTTCACTGAACTCAAAAACTCAGCCAAAAAGTCCACATTTAAATTCTGTGAATTATTCAGTGTTAGGGCATTGCAACAAACAGCATGGTCACAACATTTCAGTAACTGATCAGCTAAAACGTGTGCTAATCGAATGCTGGGCTCAGTAATTCGAAACACATTGACTCCAGCGATCGATCAGCTGCCTAAAAGGACTGATGACGGTTATGAATGCAAAAGCTAGGCAACTGCCTATGTCGAATTTTATCTAAACTCAATGTATGTGTTAATGATTGTTGATATTTCGCTGTATGCTGAACGAAAATCAAGTGAAATTCATGCGTTACTGCCAATTTAGCATGATTTTAGGAGTGGGGCAGATTTGTGTAAATCAGGCAAAGAATATTTAAATGATGAGACATGCAAGTTTTGCACTTTCTCTGTACACAATTTTTGAAAGTTTTGGCATATTAAGCGCCTTTCCTCAATAAACATAGCTAAGTTATAAAAGCTCAAATATCCATGTTAAATTCATGTGTTATAGTCAAATTTGGCAGAATTTCGGGGGGTGATAAATATTTATGCAAATTAGGCAAAGAATATTTAAATGCTTCATTATGCAAATTTGTCATTTATTCTTTACAGCATTCTGAAACTTTCGACGTATAACATGTCTTTCTACGACTAACATCGCTGAGTTATCAACGCTCAAACAGGTCCGGTTTTTTTGGCCCACCATGTATTATATGGCAATTTTATTTTACTCATAGACAGCAATACGTTATTGTATTTAAGCAAAAACACCCGATGAAGAGGTCGCTAACGGCCCAAAAATTATCATCGGATCTTTTTACGTTTTACGTTCACGGACAGCTCAGAGGTCTAGACCCCCAGCCACTCCAGTCAGTTACGCTAATGCGTGAGTAGTGATTGCAATCCCAGTAGTGATTGCAATCCCGGGATCCCAAATCCCATCCCGGGATTGGCAGCATCCCAATCCCGGGATTTCAGGATTACAAAAATTTGTCAAAGCATGTACTTTTTGGAGTGTTAAATGACACAAATAACAATTCTAGCCTTCTAATGAATAAAATATTTGATGCGCATTGGAGTCCTACTCCTTCTGTGCACTGAAATTTGTGTTTTTTCAGTCACAGTCACTCCCTACACTCGCAATACCTTCCGTACGGTCAGCCTACTACATCCTCATGCATGAAACTACTATGGATACCAAAACATCGACCATTCTGTAAGCTTAATCCCGAAACGGGCCCGGGATTACAAATTTCTCAATCCTGGATTCCGGGATGCAACTCTTGGGTTCTGCGGAACCCTGTTTGAAAATCACTGGCTTAGGCTATCATATTAAATGCTTGCAACCAGGGCCTTCCACAGAGGGGGGATGGAGACAAACTGTCTCCAATTTAGGTCAGGGGGGAAAGCTTCCCCCCTAGCTTTCCCCACCTGAGCTGGGTAGATTAACCCACGAACGTTTTATTTTGAAGCCTGAAATAATACAACTCAGAGGATGTCATGCCTTTCTTAAGTAGTTCGTTCTGCTCTTGTTCTGTTGTTTCTGCATGGCTGATTTGTCTAGTGTTCTTAGTTCTTACTTCTCTCCAGCTCGTCAGCAGCGCTGAGTACATCTGAGTCTGACTGCATCCATGCATCAAATGTCCCTGTGAAGCTTCAGTAAATGTTTACTTTCGAACATATACTTGTGATGTGAACTTAAAGC
>Ga0209367_1003406_pt1 | contig 21611 bp, 11 predicted proteins | sample WorMetLIZISLAND2_FD_187412 | JGI IMG/M metagenome (GOLD analysis project Ga0209367, IMG submission 187412) | Marine gutless worms symbiont microbial communities from Max Planck institute for Marine Microbiology, Germany - Olavius geniculatus... ...
GTGTATTATGGTCCCGATGGGCCGAGTCCAAGTGATATGCGATTTTCGAAACTATAACTACTGAACTGGAAATGCTATAGGCTTTCGCGCGTCTCGTGAGCTTTGCTCAAATTTCTTGTACTACTAGGCCTGTATCTTCGTTTTCTTTGTTGGACTTTGTTAGAGGTACTCCGGCTACTGCCTTCGCGGCAAATGCATGTTTGCAACGATGTGTGCGTCATTCAAACTGCTCCTTGCGTTAAGTTATTCCGGCTGCAGCACGACTCTGACTTTGACTGACGCTCCTAATCGGGACTCAGCACATATACGTGAAGACTCTCATCACGTAATATGTCTATTCGTCTTCATCTACGACTCGACACAGGCTCGACCAAGATGCTCAGAGCTTGTGTGCCAGTCTGTCTGTCTGTTACTCCGTCGACGTGTGCCGAAGCTTTGCAGGCTGCAGCTTAAAGTTCATCATTGACTTTGGAACTTTCTGTACCATCGACACACTGCCGCAAAAGAACAAAATGGGTAAAATGGTGTGTGTAACTTGTTTTGGGAAACCGATACCAAAGCTACGGAGCGTCACCTGTCGTATAGAATCGCACAGTGTTACCTGTCACCAGCCATCCTCTTCCCCGCCACTATACGACACGTGCCCATCAAGGCAGGTCGGTACTCGATTTACTTACCTCGGATGGATGGAAGGCTGAGTTGACATGGGTGACTGGTAATGATACTGAAATGGTTCTTCTGCCTGCAGATACCGTCGCCCATCCAGGTACTAACTGAGCCATGCCACCATCCGTACCATTAGCATTTCCCGTTACGGCAGCTTAAGAGAAAAACACTTACTGCTACTTTGACTGGCGCTACCGCATAAATGCTATGCACTCCGGCTATTGCGATAGATGTTACCGTATAAAGCGTGGTCTGCCTTCCATGGGTCCGTCCATCTGTCTGCATGCTTGTAGGCTGTCGCATCGTGCGCAGCCACTGGATGGAGCGAGACGCTCTAGTAAATAACACTGTATTAGCCCCGGGTATCCATTTCAAAAAAGGTTTGGGGTCGAAACCTTTCTTGAAATTTTGCGCTGTTTTGTTGTATTACAGACAGCGAAACGGTTACCACGGCAGCCTATAAACTCAGCAAGGTCTTGTCCTATGGTACAGTCGCCAACCGCACACGGTTTTCTTTTCCTCATAACAACAATGTCATGAAGCGATGCAGTTTGGTGTCAGATTATTTTGACAGTCTTGTTTTTTTCTCTCACCAACCCAGCAGTGTTAAAGCGTGTTTAAAACACAGCCTCGTTTAGCAGTGTCGGGTGCAACGTGCTAACTGCCGAAGTACGATGTACTTTGCCGGAACGGATTTTACTCAGCTGAACAAGCAATTTATATCACTGAGCAAACTGGACACCTACTCTCGCAATTTGCAAACGAGCAGGCGAGTTAGTCGACTCGTGAGCACGATTTAATACGATCGGCGGGAGCCAAAACCCGAGGCCTACAGTTAAAGATAAGAAGGGGATGGGGAATGTTGAGAGGAAGATGCGGAAAGGGAAGTTTGCGCACGCGGTAGTTTTTAAAGTTTTTATGACTATGGGCAGTTTGCTGACCATCGGTGTAGCCGATGTCTGCTCGCCAGCCACTCCAGTAGTCAGTGATGTATAAGATTCAGTCGAGTACGGTCGCAGGAACGGTAGGTGTACACGTGCTGGTCACATTAATACAGATCAGCAACTGGCTGGGCGTAGGCCCCTACGCACGTAAGCACCAAGTTTAACAGCGTCGCATATATAGGCTCCGACTTCCGTGTTTGAGGCGCTCGTCTATGGCACGATGTGACGTCTATCTCTCTACCTGTCTGTCGTCGTCTGTCATCTGTAACGGATGTATTGTGGCTAAACGATAGGTTCTTGGGAAAAAATACACGAATAATTACCCCTATGTCTTAAACATAGGCATGCAAAATTTCAGCGATCTAGTGCACGGAAAACATTCTCAAATTTGGGGTTGAATGGAAGTGGGTAGAAAAAAACTGAAAACGGGTCACATCTCGGAAACGGTGAAAGATACGGCCAAGATTACTATTAATCACTAATAGGAAGTGGCATACGCCCTTTCAGATGAAATGAAAATCATCGACCTTAAATGGCCTTAAAGGTAAGTACTGCAACAGAGACTGTATAGGCTGTAGTGCGTTTCCCTTGCGACAGCTGGGCTTTCTTGTTCTCTGAATGCAAACTGAGACGTGGTTAGGAGTCAAGACTCAGGACAATGCAGCTGGTGCTCTGTTTATAGATTCTGTGCATTGTATATAACCAATGTACCGCGGAAGTCATCGGAGGCGATGTGCCTTGTCTATTCGTGTCCCGAATGAATGCACGGACACACCTGATAAACTGCGATACTTTTACCGCGGTGTGATCTATGAGGTTAGCGTTTGGTTGTCTGCGCAGAACACGTCTGTCTACCCGACCCAATCCTAGAACAGAGGCACACAATCGCCGCTCAGCAATTCAAATTACAGACTGCCCGCAATGACTGAAAGTGCTATGCGTTTTCGGTTCTTTTCATTTATGCGCAATCAATTGACATTGTTTTCCATTCCCATTCCAAATTTTGTTATTCATTCTTGTGAAGTCATAAAATTATCCTTGACTAGTAGATGAGTTTTTTTGGTCGTGATTACGCATTGACGTGCCAGAGCCTTCAGCATATTAAAGTTGGCACGTATTCCGAAAAAGAAAAAACATATTCTCATTCCCCCATTCCAAATTTTGTAACATTTTCATTGCTGCGGAGCTGTTCCTATTTCTTTCCTCCGATTTTTATTTACAGGTTTATTATAGTTTCCATTCGTATATCATTTCCATCAACTATTTCCATGCTTTCCCATTTTCATTGCCATTCCAGTGCCATACTTTGCTGGAGGCAGACAAAAAGACTGAAAGCCAATTCTAGTCAGTGAATAGAATGGTCTGAAGCAGACCGAAACAAGCTTTACTACAGTTTGTTGTCAGTTTCTGTCGTGCTCAGGCCTACGGAGGCTGAGCATTCTTGTGAGAAAGGTCTGCTAATCTTCGTCTGTATTCACACGCGCGATCCTCAATACAGAATAACAAAGCGAACCCGTAGAAAGTCGCCAGCGCAAACGCCAACGAACACCGCCGACGGTATAAATCAGTCACACATACGACAAAACCGAACCGAAAAAATGTTGCTCTGGGGAAACGACGATTAAACTAAGCGCCGATCTTTGACTAGTATTTGAGACAAAGTTGTTTCCGCTTGATTGAACGTCATGCACTCTTCTCTTAGCGTTGTGCTCCACGTGAACGTCGTGAATGCTGTTTTAATTGCCGTTTCCTGGAAAGTAATTATATGACTTTCGCTTCTTGGCGCCTCAGCATCGACAACAGTTACTTAAAAGCACATAACCGAATTTCGGGTGGAATACATCACCCACAGACTAATTCAGTTATCAGCGTGTCGCGTGATCAGAAAGCAAAAGTCGTAATCATAAACAACATCTCGCGGTGTACTCTGTGACAGCAGGACGCCCCAGCTTTTTTAGCCAACACTACTTAAGTAACGGTCGAGCTTATGGTACAGTTGTCGTCTGTCTGTCCGCCGTCGTCTGTCCGTCCGTTTGTCACGGATATATTGTGACTAAACGGTGGGCTTTAAGGGGAAAACTTTTTAAAACTTCTTAATCAATCCTAGGCCTTTGTCATAAACTTAGACATGCAAAACTTCAGTGATTTATTACAAGGAAAACATTTTCAAATTCGAGGTTAAATGGAAAAGTGGGTAAGAAAAATGTGCTTTTTTCAACAAAAAAAACTGGCCTTATCTCGGAAACGGTGAAAGATACGGTCAAGGTTATTAATCGTAAATTACTAATAAAAAGTGGCATATTGGATTTAAATTACATAAAAAATCATCGACCTTAAATCACTTTAAAGATAAGTACGTGCTATTGTAGCTAAACGATGCGTGATAGAGCCTAGGTTACTATTAATCGCTAATAGGAAGTGGCATACGCCCTTTCAGATGAAATGCAAATCATCGACCTTAGATTTTCTTGAAGGTCACTGACAACCAGTACGGTCTGCTATCTTAGCGACAGCTGGGTTTCTTGTTTATTTTGGCTACCTTTATGTAACGTACCGCAAGTACGATTTGTTTTTGTTGTTTATTTCTTATAGTTTTAGTGCGTAATCTGAAACCTCTAGGAGGATCGCCGCGAAATTTTGTCACGTGATCGGAAGTTGGTGTAGTTTTAAAAACTCAATCCCACAATTTGGGCACTCTTCTACAATTTGAAAGCAAAACAATACGCGAATATCTTTGGAACGAAAAAGATACTGACAGTCAAAAAAAGAAATCGAAAAAAGCATTGCAAACTGCAGTTTCTTTCGAGTACTGTCACTTTGACGAATATGGTAAACTTTGGTCCACAAATGGCGAAGACTGAGGCATAAATACAGCAAAGTAGACGCGGCCGGAATTAGGCCTAGTGCTCCCTTGTTATATAACTTCTAATCCGAAGAGTACAGTCTTTCGGGCGTGTTCTGAATGTAGACGGCGACGACGATGACTCCGATATTGTAGTAGGCCCTACTAGTGAAGCGCTGGTTGTCACCAGCCGCCCGCCACCGATTATTAAAGCAGCGCTAAATCTGCGGCAAGTTTCCGGTCGTTGACGTTTACGACTTGCAATTTGTCACTGCCGACGACCATTATGCGGCCGTCCTATAGGCCGCGTTACGCGTCTTGTCCGTTCGTCCATCTGCATGAACAGCAAAAAAGTAAAAAAAAAATTGGTGTAAACGCTCCTACGGGTGTGAGCAATCGGTTTGCCACTTTTCAGCCAAGGTCACCGTAAACTCTACAAAATGGCAGATATCTCGTGTAATCATGACTTGTGTGATGCCCTAAATTAGAGACAGCGCGTGAGACGTTCGGTGAGTAGACGGACGGTCGCATACTGGGTCGGCATTTGGCGACGACATCCTTTCTTGTAGGACTGCAGCAAACTACAGATGCGACCTAAGGCGGTGTCCAAACAAACATAAAGTCGGCGCGGTTCAGCTAACAACAAGTCGTGACCGAGGCAGTACGACCGCTGGTACTTTCCGGTCTGGCTTGCCGGCCAGTGAAGCCTGTGTCCGTGAATCACGGGTTGCTGTTTATGGTCGTCTAAGCCAGCTATTCATTTCCGGCTTGACTTACTTGCCGTGCCGTCTGCCTTGGCACGCTCTAGTCTCCTAGTGGAGCATAAACCACAGATCACGCACACAATAATGTGACTATCATCCAGCTCTGTCTTGTTCCCGACTTCCCGTCTCTATCCTCGTCCAGCTGCTACCTCAAAAATGAAACCTTTATCACGTTAGATGTTTTGTGATCTTCTTTATGTGCCAAATGCTGTGGTTGTCTGACAAAGCTGTTAACCTATTTCTTTATAATCATATGAACACGGAGTCTGTCCAATGCATTTCGACAGTTTACAGTATATGTCCGTATAAATATAATCAGTGAGCTGTTTAGACCGGTAGAAAAAAATCATACAGTTTAATTTCAAATTGTACAGCAGCAATGATCCTTTCATCTTTCTGTATTATTTCAATTAAATAATAAACATTGTCAGTTACGAGACCATTCGATTCGTCACCAGCACTTTTCTTTAAAAGGTCCATCGTCACCATGCGTCTATATGGCACCGTTACAGAGATATGGCGCCTCAAAGATTATGGGGTCACGAGTTTGACCTTTTGGGGTCACGTGACGTCATCGGTCGAATGCTGACCAACTTGCGCGAAATAGAAGCCGATCAAGCAAAAACTGCCGCTCACAAACAAATTGCTGTCTTCTCTTACCAAAATATAACCATGTTGACTTAGAAGCTTTAGGCACTAAACTTAATCTAATTTTTTACCATATTTTCCACAAATACACAGCAGCTATCTCATAGCTTGTGCTGTGGGAGCTAGTAATGCCAAATTATTCCCTTGCGCCAACGCACCCAAGTACGCAATTACACATTTCCAGCAACACATCTAACGTTGAATTCACGAAGCATTTGAAGTAACTCACCAAAGTAAAGACAGAACGAACAAAACTGTGCCAACTCCAGGCATACTACCTTGTCTAACGCCTTTCTTAACACGACAGACATCGCTACATCAGACTTGTCAGTGTTTTGCTGTGTTAACATTTGCTAATGAGATCTCGTAGCATCCAGAATGTCGTTCATGATTCTGGTGGTCAGACGGCTTTCTCTACAGCAATTTTGCTGTCCGGCGATCTCGCAATGCAGCTAAAGACAAATCGGCGTTTTGCAAAAATGTGGAACGAGCTTGATGTAAACGTCCATTTCTCATTTAAACGAGTTCGAAATTATTTTTTTCAGTCATTGTGAGTTTTCTCCGTTTTGTGTAATTTTAGCCATTTGTTTTTTTCTGTTTTTTCGCTATTCGGCTTCACGCAAGGATTATAGTCAGCGTGCGGTTGTGGTCACGGTCGTCGCGCCGATTTGTCTCAAGCCGCGCTGGGAGGTCGCCACACAGCCAGCGGTAGGTAAAGAATGAGACGACAGACTCTGCAGCGTCGCAGCAGATAAACTCGTTCCTGGCAAAACTCCGCTACTTTGAATTGTTGTACAGCATCACAACATGACGTTGTAAATTTCTTCTACTCCGTCTATTTATGTGGGCATGTCGAGCAATTTGTTGCGGATTTACTGGACGTGTATCACGTCGTTCAACGTAATGAAGAAATCCGCAAAAAGTCAGTGGAGTTCAAGCTTAATGAATGAGATAACAGCGCATCTCAGGAGATAAACTCGTTTATCCATTCCAGCGTCGGAAGCGCAGTTTCCTTCCACGTTCCAGCAGCAAATGTCCCTCGTGTCTTCCGCAGCGGTCACGCCACGCCAGTACACTAGCCAGACCACGTTAGTTAGCGTCAAATGCACTGCGGCGTCCAAAACTGCGCAGCCGTATTAAACGAGGTCTAAATAGACCACAAGCGGCGTTCTTTCGCCACCGTCAGCCAATTTTTCTGCAAAGCCATCGCCAGCCGACTCGAAATAGGCCTAGTTAAGCGACCGAGAATTTGTAAGTTGTCGCCAATTGCCAGTCACGGCTTATTAACTGAAAGTTAACAACGACGCACTTGTTCAGCTTTATCGGCACTATGTGCACTAAAAATCTTATCCAACTCAGCCTCCTACCCTCCGTAGAATTGGAAATAAGTAGTAGCTAACGGGCCACTGGGTAAAGACTATAGTATGGCTGATTGGGGCGGTGGTATGTCTGCTTGCTGCAAACCGCGGGATCAGTTGTTCGCCGACGCAGACAATGGATGGCCGCATGGTGCGCTGCGGTATCATTAGCCACTTCCGAGGTTGTAAAGCGCTTTTGTCCACGAGTTCGTCTCATGTAAGAAGCGCTATAGCAATTACCGGACTTAGCCTTTTTTACTAAAGCTTTTATTGACGCGATTCGACTAGCCAGCCATGCTCTATGACATGTAGGCCTACGCCTAAAGACTTAAGCCGAATTTAGCAGTTTGGAAACCAGCCGACTGTAATGTCAGACATCAGTTTCGTGGTCTAGAATTAAGATTTAATTGCTTGACTAAATTACCGCAATACGCCACAACTACAGAACATATAGGCTTACTAACAGGTTTTACAACTTACAAGACGGCGTCGCGGCAAATTTAATGCGTCAACACTATTCTCACCGTTTTCCTGATGAAAAATTTGCTAACAATTTAATAACAAATAGCGATTAGTTTGATCGTCGAGAAAATTTTTTAGGAACTTACAACAAAATGTTCCTCACGGTGCCTCACTCTCGAGTAAATGTGACTGCAAATAAATTTCACAGGGGTAGTTTTTTTCCTGCATCCAACTTTCTCCAGAAATGCTCGTCTAGTAATGCAAATCGTCACCGAAAGTTGATCACTTGGTTCTTGGGCTGCACTCAGCCTTTCACAAGTTTGCGTCAAAAGTCTTAGTATTTTTAGTAATTAAGTAAACAGACGGACAGACGGACACAGGTGTAAAGATTGTTTTTTTGCTTGGACGAAGGTAATATCATAATGGAACGACGCCGTTTCTTAGCGATACTAACTAAGCTTGTTACTTCGGCGTCACTTCAATATGACAGGTACTCTGCGGCACTGTCGTCTACTACAGAAGTTACATTAGTACCGTGCCATTTCTGAAGGTTTCGTTAACAAGTTCATTGTTAATGAAGCCCTCAGGAATAGTGCTAATATGACTCCGTCCTATACGTACGTGACACAACAAGCTCGTCTAGTTATTGCTTCCTGGCTTTTATGTTCTGTTGCCCATCGTCATGTATTCGGTGTACACAGTGATAAAAATTTGAAATTTTAAGTCTTTGAAAGTAACGAAGTAAGTGAGTAAAACGTAAATTTATGTAGTACATATTTTAAAACGCTAATTTTTTAACGTGTCGATTACAGTGTAGCATAGGCTAAACATGATTGTTTTAAAAAACTGTTTAAAACTTTTGGAACCACGCAGCTTTTTGTCTGTTTTTTTCTACCAAAACTTAGGCGCGTTCACCTGTGTATGTGACTGTGCGATTCCACATATGGAAGATGACTTTCCGTAGCTCTGAGATGGGTTACCAATAAGAGATAGACAACTTTTAACCTTTTAACCTTTAATAAATAAATGAATGAATAAACACATTACCAAGTATTTTTCATCATTTCGCGCTATCCAATCGGTATCGACTAAGCGACTTCATTAATTCCGTGTCGATGGCGCTTCATATCCGCCTTCGCCGTTGTCGGCTACATTTTATTGCCTTTCATCTGTACTTACACCAATGTTTTTTTTTCGTGTGATTATAATACATCATTTATGGTTTTCGTATCGACTTAGTAACTGTCGGGGAGCTTTTTACGACTTCATCAGCACAAAAGTCGATAGCTTATGCAAACATCCGAGGCCTGGTTATAACTTTGTCGAACGCTGACCAACTCGGTCGCAGAGAGCGCACATCAAATGTGTTGGCAACTAAAACACTCTCTGAATTTCAACCTCAGGGGAGCGGAGCTTGGACCGTGTCTTAATCTGGACTGTTTATAGCCTGTGGTAATTGCAATAGTAAAAAAGATGATCAGCAATCCCGATCCAGAAACTCACAGTTTGAATCGTTCCCGAAATATTGTTATTGTAGCACTTTAGTTATCTTGTTTCTGTTAATGTGAATTAGGTCTACACAAGTCAAATGGGATTTACACGCAACACTTAAATTGCAAAAAAACAGGATGTTTTAAGCTATTTTGTACACTGAGCCTACAATATAGTTCCTTAAATAGGACCAGGTAATAATTTTGTTACGCGTTTCGTTTTGCAATTTTTAAATTCGAGATTCTAGCTGAATATTTTGTCAGAAATGAAAATTTTATTCGAGTAGTGCACTTCAGTAGAGAGACAATTTTCGAGTGCAATTTCGGACTCGGATAATTCGAGTACTCGAGTCGAGAGCGTGGCTCAGCACTACAGTGCTGTGCTGTAGGCCTATAGCGAGAGATGCTGAGCGGGACTGCACGTCAGTTTATCAATGCCTCTACGAGGAACGCTTGTCTGCTGCGAGATACAGAAGCAAAGGGATACGAACGGACGCACTGCAGTCGCGGTCTGATACAGAAGTCGAAGTACGGATAATTAATGCGCAGAACAAAGTAGTCGTACGAATAAAATCTCTGCAAGACTCGCGTTGGAGAAAAAAACGAAGATAATACGAGTGAGTATGTTTTGCAATATCCTGAGTAGGCGAACTACGTTTCATTTGATCGCAAAGTTGCGCGTTCGGAAAGACATACGGTACAGGTAACGCGAGAATAAATGAAAAACTTGCATCAACGTTGTATCTTGCTAATGAACTAATTAAACCAGGACTGACAAAATTTGTTCCAGAAACCTAGGTGTTTAGATTTTCAAATATATTGAACCTCAGCTGTCCAAATGTTATTTATTTAATTTTTTTGTGCAATTTTGAATACAAATCAAATTTAATTTTGTGTTTTAATCGTTTTTGGAGTTCTGGTATCACGTTATTCACTCAACAGCACGAAACGATGCGCCGTTTTTTTCTTGGGTCTTAAATTGTGTGTCCCGTTTTTATTTTTAAAAAATCAAAGACCTTTAAAATGCCTGAAATTCTTTCTATAAAATTTTTAAAAATTCTAATAATAAAAAACTAAACATTTCTTTTCAAAAATCTAGTTTTCCTGCTCTCGATAAATGCAAAGAGGACGAACGTATCGCCGAATAAATATTCAGTTTGTTTGACGGCCAGTAGCTAATGCTTCGAGACGTCTTCGACATGACATCTGCGGAATATTTCAATACACTTGCTGACGGCGTGGCATTGCTGCAAGCCGCATGTCATCAGAGATAATGATTTCCTGGCGCGTACGGCGCACTCTGTGACAATATGATCTCGACCTGCCTAGGGGTATATGAAATACAGTGCCGGTGCTAGAGAGTTGGAGCGCCCCAAATACTAGTGTAAGGTCTTTATAATGGGGGTCTGGGGCGAAGTCCCTAGCGGGGTCCAGGGGCACAGCCCCTGGTCAGGGAAACAGGAGTGCGAAGGCCCCTGAAGCTGAAACACTTTTGGCTTTTGGACGCTCACTAAAAGCCGCAAATTTGCCCATTTAAAAAAAATGAAAACGTAAAAAATCGGATACAATTTGTGCTGTCTTTGCAAAAAAATAAAGTCTAATAGGCCGCAATACGTCACAGATTACTATACATTAAAGAAAAGTAATAAGACTTTCCATTTTGAGTAAACTTTCCACATGTATAGTTATTTTATATTTTGAATATATTTTTAAAAACTAGAAATTTTTTATACTTAGCATGAGGCCCCTGAGCATACGAATGAGCCCCCCATGGCCGGGGGTACGGGACCCTTCCGCTGGCTCTGATAAAATACAGCGTTACTGGGCGACTCGAAAAGCCACGAAAACTGCAAGAATAAAGCGAAATAAAAAATACAAATATTTGGGCTAACACAGATTAGGCCTCTGCAACTGAACTTATGTTCGAAGCTACGGATATCATGATGTGGCCAAATATACTTCCAATAGGTCGATACAGTAACAATTCACCGAGGCGCTGATTGCTAAACGGTTATAATAAATTTATAATATCTTGTTTTTTCTAGCATTCCAGTCAACATTTATGCAGTTTATCTTTTGGTAATCACAGAGTTACAAAAAAGCAAATGAATTGCATATCGTGTGCTAATTACGTTTATTTATAGATTTCACTGCCACTCACTCAAGGATCGCGGGTCGTAACATCCTACATCAAGGGACGGTTTCGTGGAACTGCCGTATAGCTTGGCTTTCAGGCAACGCGGTGCATGCAACACGACGCTATTGCGTTTGCTATCCCCACAAGCGACGCAACAGTCACAACGCAAGGACAGAAGTGGTGCTAAATGCGTGCTTTGCGTTGAATGTAGACCAGGCTTTAACGATCGACAAACTGCTGAATGAGTTGTAATAACATTGAGTTAATTCGTGTTCAGACGTCGACAAAAGACGCCGATGAACGGTGAAACAATGTCCTACCTAACTGCAACTGTTGATGACAAGTTCGGGACCAACTGGACTACTACGGAGCCACCGTGCGATGTAGTCAAGTCTCCTGGGAGTCCGACGTACTTACTTACATACTTACATCTTCTACAGAATAGATGACCTTTTCCTTCTGCAAAGATAATAACATGAAACGATGCAGCTCCGTTGCGACAGTTGGTGTACTACTAACTTAGCTTGTGCCGACTGCAGTCACGTGACCGGGGAGTCCGTCGTACGTATTCTACAGGACGGTCCTGGACGTGTACGTTGTCAGCTCGCTATGTGTGGCCGGTGTCATCGGGAACTTGCTGTCGATGGTCGTTCTTCGTCGAGACCGCGACCGACCTAACGCCACCAACTGGCTGCTACAGGCGCTAGCTGTGTCTAGTATCATCATCATCATCAGCAGCAGCAGCAGCAGCGTCATAGAGAGATTTAGCGTGGCCTAAGTAATAGACATCACTTCTAAGACGACGCCAATGAAGTGCGTGAAGGTTAAGAATGACGATGCAAAGGTAAAGTCCGATACAAACTCATCATCATCATCATCATCAACTGCTGCTACAGGCGCTGGCGGTCGTCGATACGGCTTACCTACTGGCCAGCGTGCTGATCCAGCCGCTCAAGACAGTCAACGACATCGGTGACCCGAAAGGATTAAGAGAAAAGATACGCCGTGTCTTCCCATACGTCGAGCCACACGCCTGCACGGCGTTACAGCTGACTGACTACCGATATCTCTTTTACCAGCTGCTCTTATCTTCATGAGCTCATAATCGTTGTTCCTGATGTCGTTAGTAGCACTTCTTGGTGCTTCCATCTTTCTGTTTCTATTGAGCCACACGCCTGGGCGCTGGCGTCAACGGCTCAGACAGCAACCGTCTGGCTAGTTCTGCTGGTAACAGTCGACCGATATGTTGCCGTCTGCCGACCGCTCAAGGTCTGTTCTCATCATAACTGAAGAATAAAATAAACGCAGGGCCGAATTAAGGCTACGATTGCCCTATAAGTCCAAATATTTTATGGTGCCCTCTTACACATACTCTACAAATTACAATAAACCATTCATTAAAATTATATAAGCGTATTATCAAATCTGATGCATTTTAGCCTTATAATGTGACATCGGGTGGCAACAGTTTTGATTATTTTCTTGAGAATCAGCCGACCGCATTTAGTGCATCTCAGTGCGGAGCCTCTAAAATCGCGGAGCCCCAGGCCATGGCCTCGTTCGTGTATGCGCTAATCCGGCCCTAAATAAACGTTAAGAAAACAAGTAAAAATGTCGGCATGCTTTGCGACGACATGTATGCGGCCGTCCAGTCTAGTTGCAGAGGGTCGTACGTACGTACCTACTGCATTGCGCCTAGTGAACTCGATTTTTGGCGCATTTTAGTGTTTGAGTTAAGAACTCGAACAGCACTGACGGGCAAAATTAGTACAGCGGCCTATTAGGACGGACGCGTAATAAACTAGAGAAAATGTATAAAAACGTTCCAAAAATTAGAAACGACTAGAAACCTTAAACTTACAGCGATAACAATGCTACCGTCTGGCGAATACAAGGGACTTGATACAACTCTTGTACGTGTATCTTTTTAAAAAAAATTTCATTAAGCTATGTGTGCATAAATTTGACTAAAGATAACATAACGAAACTTGCGCTGCAAGCAGTGTAAAGCATACCAGTGCACATAGTTCAAATAAATTCATTTTTCCTTAATTTGAAACAACGAGAAGATTGTTTTCTCGTACGTAATAAGCTATATAACCGGAGGTGTAGGGCCTAACGTTATTTCCACCATATTGCAGTATCGCGTGCAGCGAGCGATATTCTGGTGGTCTTGTCATACTTGTGTTTCCTGTTGTTTATGGTTCATCTACATATCATTACTAGTGCAGCAACAACTGCAACATATCTGTATTTTTGATCTTCTTCCAAGTGGCAAGTTTATGACAATCTCTTCTGTCAGCTGCTCGTGTTTTAGCTTATCTCTTCATGTTTTTATAAAATCCTTGCTCTTTTTTCGCTAAGCATTTTGTAGCCGCTTTCGCCCCGTTGCTGATTTGCCCAACACTCTGTTTCGCATTATGTAGGGCCTACTGTGACAGTAAATACTGCCTTAAAATGTGTACTATCCTGTCTATCTATTCTGCGGTCATGTACTGTGCGTAAGATATTCTTGTTTTTTTTGGATTTTTTTTGCAGTACGTCTTTATTTGTTACCTTGTCTAACTACATAGTTGATCTTTTCTATTCTCCACCACCGCAAATTTTTCAGCCTTTGCATTTATACTAAATGTTTATTCGTTGGTCATCGCATGCACTTTGGTTCAGTAGTTTTTAATAACCTTGGATTATTAAATTTGAACTGAAAAATTAGAGATAAAAATTTTATATTAAATTATTAAAAATTAACAAACTTTTGAACGTTCAAAGTTATAACCAAAGTTGAAAATGTTTGAGTATTAATGGTAAATAAAAAATACCCGTCACTATTAATCTGTGCCAAATTTTGTGCCAATTTGATTAATACGTCTAAAATTGCAGGTCGTAAAACTAATGACTACGTTTTTTTGGCTTACCCTGTAGGCTATATATACGTTTCAGAACTTTGTGCTGATCACAAAAAGAATGATATTACGATATTAATAAAATATTACTAGAGAAAACGGGCCAAACAGACCACAAAATTGCACAATATCGTGTGGTTATTGTATAGTTCGTCTGCGAGATTGAGTTACAAATCATACAGAGTGTGATGCGTCTTGCAGCGTAGAAGCAATTTCTCTTTACTGTGTAAATATCGACTCGACGGATAAACGGTGCGCTCTGCTTAGCTTCTGCTGCTGACCATCAGCCTTCATCAGGACAGCGTCCAACAGAAAACAACAGAAATGACAAATTTTTGTTAATTTTTTTACTTACTATTATTTCCATTCTTATAGACAGCCAAAGATAAAGTTTTCGGCTCACGTTTGCAGTTTTTTTTAAAGTTTTATTTAGTTTCGAGATGTAAATCACTAAATCAGTTTAGAATCCGTAAAGTCGTTTTTATAATACCTGAAATAGAGGGTACTATAATGCGTTATTATATGTTTATCCGATAAATATAAGCTACGTTTGCAAATATTTCATTGTAAAATCAATGTTTTAAATAACGGTGTACGCACTAAACACATAATGCCTGTGGCTGTGGCATTGTGTTTCTAATAATGGTTTCCTGAAGCTGTAAATGGAGGAAATAAAAGAGAACAATTAAACAAAGCTCACGTGACGCGCGATGGCAATCAGTGTAGGCTTACAGCAATAAAACATTAATGCATCTTGAAAGAGTACTTAAATTTAAAACCTCCGTACGAAAGACTTTTTGAATTTGAGAGACGAATCTTAGATTTTTAAAAATCTGCAACCGTTTTCACGCTAGGCGAGTCAATAGCGGTAATAGCACGAAATTTCGTCACGATAAACTAGAGTCCTTTGGGCAGCTAACAGTGAAGATTTCGTGATCCTAGCTTGCACCGTTTTGATACAGATCACGAGTGTGACAGACAGACTGACAGACGGACGCCTAGACGATGGCTAGGACGCGCGACGCATTCTGCTATCGCGCGTAAAAATGGCAGATTTCTGGCCTTAACGGCTCATATGGGGGCCATGAGTTTAACAGCAAAATAAGATAGATATAGAACGAACGGTTACTCACATTTACTGCCGTCAGATTTCGTTTAACTTAAATGGCGCACAACTGGCAGCAAAAGTCTCGTTGTTTTCTTTATCTAGGCCTAGTGGTATAAGCATGTCCGACCTGACTGGATTTACCAGTACAGTGTGCAATATAGAGAGCGATTATATCTGTATGAAAGCGGACTTCTTTATCGACTATTATCCTGGCTATACCCTTCCTAGAACCAACTTGATCCCATTCATCGAGCCGTCCAGCTTACCGCACTGCTTTCGGATTTGAACCGCGGAACAAAGTCTGTTGGCTGGACGATTACAACAAGAAGCGAAAGTTAACGCAACAAAGCTAGATAACTACTCGTAGTAAAAACGGATTACACCGTACGAAATAAAATTAAAAACCACGGACAAAACGTTGCGAAGGACAAATGGGTCGTCTAGAGTCCGTCTCAGACTCTCCGTTCTCCCAATCGTGTTTTATTTGCCTATATATTGCCTAATATCCTCAGTTACATTACGGCTTGCAAGATGTGTGTGGCAGTATACTCCAATACAATTAGACCGAAAACACCTGCATAGGAAAACACCCAAAAACTTCGGGTGCGGCGGATGACCCCCCCCCCCAATAAACGGAACTTTAACAACATCTCATATTTGCAAGTCGACAGATGCAGATAACTTAAAGTAAATCATGTTTTCGGTTCGATATTTTTGTAGCGTGTGAACAGTGTTTGACGGCCTTAGGCTCTGGTATTTTTTCAAATTCTGCTGAGGCGCGCATAAAAACAATTCTATATACTGTAAACTGTGTGCCGTTTAGCCACAGTACATCTGTGACAGACAGACAGACGGACGGACAACCATGACAACAGCTCGACCGTTACTAAAGTACGGTCGACTGAAAATGTAATCGAATCGGTCAGTATTTATTGAAGCTGTGGCAAAATCGTAGTTTCGACTGACGGTGTACATAGCGGCGCGAACGCCACGAACAGATTACTGTACAAACAACGTAACGGGCAGTAAACCGGTGCAATTACCCGGAGCTTCGAACCCCGTCCCGTCTCTCTGAAGTGCACCTAAGTTGCTGGTTTTTTTTTCTGCCATGTTTTCCGGGCGGCCAAACCAGCCTTGCCAGTGCGGCTTAGGTCTACTCCAAGTCTAATGCGGTTAATTTCCCAGCGGTCACAGTCACAGTAGGCCGCTCGGACGTCCAAATGACGCCTCACTTTCCACGCAGTTTCAATCAGTACTTGCCATGCTTTCGTGCCATATCAGCAAATGAATGTTGCGTTATGGGGTGTTTACACGATCCAGCAAACGTCCAGCAAACTTCCAGCAAATGTATTCAAAATACACGTGCTATTGCTGGGCGTTTGCTGGACGTTTGCTGGATCGTGTAAACACCCTATTAACGAAGTAAACCGCCGTATCTGCAACGCGACGAAGTGCCGCTGTAAGCCTATAACTAAATCCCACTTTAATTAACTGCCAGACGACGTTACCGACAATCTCTATACAATGTTTATTGTTTGTCGCCTCGTCGAGTGCCTGCAATAAAATTATTTCCGTATAACTATTGCGTAATCTGTCCATCAGTCGTTCTATTAGTCTGTCCGTCGCTGGCGAATTTTTATGAATAATTAAGTCCTGCACTTGGCGAACTTATACCAGTGCTGATAACCAAATCACAAAGTACAAGGCTTAGCAAGGCCAAGCTCAAGGTCAATGTTAAAATTAGTAGCTTTAAGCTCAGAAACAAAGCCAACGCCTAACAATTTTGAAACATCACTTGCTGTAGGGCGGTAACTTTTGAGCTATTTGTTCTTCGAGGGATTTCATTCCTGGGCACATAAAACATTGCAATTTATTTTGTACTGTTGACAAAAAGTCGCTTTGCTTGCTGGCTGCACAACATTCGGCGGCGGGAAATAAGCGAGAAGTCTATTTTGTATTTTCATTCTGTAGCTTGCATCCTTTCGTGCTGATGATTGTTTGCCTTAGAACTGTGTCGCATATTAGACGTGCCTTTACTTCGCTTTATTTAAACGTTTCACAATTTTTTGTCTTTGTGAAAATGAAATAAAAAAAATGAAAGGCGTAAACTGTCATACAACTAAGTGACGCACTGGGCATAAAATCCAGCGCAAAAGCGTTACCATCAATTAGGCCTACCGCATTAACTTCTTATGAACAAGAAGTGTCCGAGAGGATAATAAAGAGAAAATGCTACGTGAAAAAAGTTGTCGTTGTCCAATGTTTATCAGACGATTCGCGCAGTGTGTTTTGTCACATGACGGAGCGTCAAATAACCCAAATGTAACTTGAAAGGGTTAAACAAACTTTCGTCAAGGCATTGAAGAGTCGTCAGCCGCAAAGACGGAAGTAATCAGTCGTTCATCTAGAGGAGTGCGATCACGCATTGCTGCTCAGTCGGAAATTATACAGAAATCAACTTTGTCCATTCACGGTCTCTGATCGCTGGCCGACATATATATCTAGAGCTTAGGTTGTTTGATTTCTTATGCCAACATTTCTGTAATAATAGCATTTCGTTTTTATGCTTTCTTCTTTGATATGCAGTAGATCTGTCAATTACCGGCATCATCAGCGTCAAAGGCGTGTCGGCGGAGGCACTGTGATGTTTTCGGGTTAGTCCGTCACGAAAAGTTTGTTAGCGTACGATATCTCTGAATACAATGGATAGAGTTTTATGAAACTTTGGTTAACATTGTAACCAAGACCAAAAATGAACTGGTTAGGCTTTGAAAATCGATTTTTAAGGTCGGAGTTGCTACAAAGTTGGATGAGAAAAACGTGAGATTCGATATTTGCTAAACCGCTTAAACCGTGTCACAATGACAATGAAATTCATTACGTAATGGCCGTAATGTGGCGACACTTCATCGCGCGGCAACAGTATATCGGGCGACATTTTTTCGTCATGTCAAGGTCGCCAAAAGTCAAATATTTGAGTTAGTTTTCAGGCTAGCGGAGGCTTGCACGTTGAGGGTAGGACGTCCAGATATCACCCAATTCCTGATGGTTATAGTTTTCACAGACGAACGGCGATAATGGAATTGTGCGAGAAATGAACTGCCAACCCGACAGGGGCGACAGAATCAGCGCAATCAACAGTAAGCTCAGTTGATTTAAGACGAGATTTAAAGGACTTATAATGCACATCACACGTAACAAGCATTTGTCACGACATCACAGCAAATGTCGTGAAAAGGCTATAGATTTGAACTTAGTTCCTCCTGTGCATCAAGGCACATTAAACAGACAGCTTTTTGCCAGAATGATCCTCTGTCAAACGCCAGTGTCTTCGCCTCGTTTCACAGTATGTGGACTCGTCGTAGGTTAACTTGAAATGTTCTTCTCCACATCTTCTTCAGGTGACCTCTTTTGCGTGTTCCTCCGACTGGTGACCACTGGATTGCTACGTTGGAGTGTCGGTGACGGAGAATGTGACCTCCCAGTCGAAACCTGAGTTCTGCTACTATGTCCTGTAGTTTTGTTGTCCCACGTCTGTTTAAAACCTTTTTAGAAAAAAGCTATAAATAAATTTTAAAAATGTCATCAAGTAACAGAAAAATACATAAAATAATAATGAATAACAAACAATTATTTACATGTACAAAAGTAACAAAAATGCTATAAGATTGTGACCAATCTAATGAACTCTTCGCGCATTATTCTCTCCTGTATTCTTGTGAGTGTTTTTTGTTCTTTTCAACTTACATTTGAAACCCGGCGTCAATTTGAGACCAGTCTAATATTATACTAATAGTGACTGGTGTCGAGGTCGTTATTGGAAATTGTCCCCCCCCCGTCTATCTAGCACCGTTATCGAGATATAGCCATTTGAATTTCTTCCAGGAAGGTTTTTCAGGAAGGGAGGTTAGTCGGTCCTCAATATTAATATGTTACACTGATCTCATATGTTTCTCTTTGCTACGTTAAAAGCGTAGCGCGTGAAGAGTAAAAAATTATATCTGCTATCAAAATTGTTTACAGTGTCAAATTAATGCAAATAGTGTAAACACGCGTTTACGGTGTAGTGGATTATATAATAATCCTATTATTGCAAATTGTCCGCCGACTGTGTCAGTGAAAGAATTTTGAAAACTGGTCAATTATTGGTGAAGATACTGACAAAAGTAAAGTGGCATACTTTTTGGCCCACCATGTATAGGCTTATACATATATTGCTCACTCTAGTGATTTGTGCATTTGGCGTGTGCGCAGGCGCAGTGGCGTAGTCTGCCGCGTGCAAAGGCAGCAGTGGCAGTGGTGATGGTGGCGTCGGTCATCTACAATCTACCTCGCTTCTTCGAGCGTCGGGTTGTCATGACAACCTGCCTGGGAGTCTCCCTGCCGCGCACCGAGAAAACCGCCATGCGTCTGAGTCGCGAGTACTTTCTCATCTACAAGACGGCCTGCTACTTCATATTCCGCGCCGTTGGTCCTCTTGTCGCCCTGTGAGGATGGGACGGAAGGGAGTCTGTGCCCTTGGGATGAGGTCCTCTGGTCGCTCTGCTCGTGTTGAATGCCGAGCTGGTGCGCGCGCTGCGTGCTGTACACCGACGTCGTCGACGTCTGCTCGTACAGAAGGCGAACACACGCAGGAACAGCGGCGGCGAGAACCTCACCCTGATGCTGGACAACCAGAAGCGACCGAAGATCCCAAACCCCACCGCGAGTATGGTGCCGCCGCCTGGCGAATACGAGTGAACGTGGCCCTGATGCTGGTGACGGTCGTGACGGTGTTCATTGTTTGTCAGCTGCCGAACCTCGGCATCCGCATCGCGCTAACGGCGGGAGAGTTTGCGCCGCCAGGCACACTGCGTCTTGACATCGCGGCGCTGCGCTACGCAAATGACGCGAGCAACGCGCTGCTTACGCTCAACTCGGCCGTCAACTTCGCCGTCTACTGCCTCGTCGGCAAGAAGTTCCGCCGTCGATATAAGTGCGTCAAATCAAAACTTTTTCATTTAACTTGACGACGATTTCCGTTCGTCTAGCAGTCTCCGCGACAAGAAAATTTCAGTCGTGGATTCGAAGAAGTTCCGCCGGATATTCGTGCGCGAGATAGCAACGCTCAACTGCCTGCTGCAGTCGGGGACGCAGGCGGCTCGCCTGGAAGACGGTGATTCGGCCACAGTTCGCCAGGTGTCAGCCACGGCCGAGCTACACAGCAGGTGCACCATCAACGATCTGGATGCGATTGCGATGACTGAATGTGCGCAGCAGCAGCAGCAACAGCGCTACGGCAATCAACTGCTCGTAGTCGACACACGCAACAGAACGCGGCGCAGCGTAAGCTTAACCCAAGTGGAGACGATTGGCTGAGGTGATTAATACCCCGCTTACACGATGAAGCTAACATGAAGCAAACTAAGAGCACACGTTGCACGTTATTTTGAATACGTTAAATGCTGCATCTTTGCTGCATGTTTGCTTCATGTTTGCTTCATGTTTGCTTCATCGTGTAAACGAGATATAACTGACCACTAGCGTTCACTGCGAGAATAGATTTCAACATTTGAACTACAGGGTGCGCCAAAAAAATTTACCCCCTTAAGGTTTTCTGATAATTTTTCCGAAACGGCTGAGAATTTTTAAACAAAATTTTACAAGTCTATTATCCATTCAGACTTACGCTAACTTGCAAAATTTTATTCAATTATCTCCAACTTTGACAAAGTTATGCCGTATTAAGCACGATCACCCACCGAATTTTTACATTTCACAGCACGTCTATCACGAGTTTTACTAACTGACGATAAACAACAGGTTTAAAACAGAAATAATTGACATTTTATGAACTAGTGAAATGCCTAAAGCATTGCGCCCCACACATGGTAGTCAAGTGGGTTGAGGTCGGGTGAATTCGGTGGCCATTGGTCTTTTGCGATGAAGTTGGTACAGTTTGTCGTCAAGCAGTCCTGCGTCTGACGGGCCGTGTGCGCAGGAGCACCGTCTTGCTGAAACACGAATCCAAATGGAAGCAACCGTTTGCAGTCGTCAACGAGCATTGGCAGCAGACTTCCGGCGTAATATGCCGCATTCACCCAAATCCAAAGACCATTCCAGAGCTAAAAAGTGCATTGCAGCAGATCTGAAACGACTTGCCACAGACAACGATCAATAAAGCTATCAGCGACTTTCGCAAACGTCTGAACTCATGCGTTTCGGCCGGTGACCGACATTTTGAGCATACGATGTGAACTTCGTACTGAAATATGTTAACTGAACTGTGTGCTGGTTCATGAAATGTCAA
>Ga0209367_1003407_pt1 | contig 21610 bp, 12 predicted proteins | sample WorMetLIZISLAND2_FD_187412 | JGI IMG/M metagenome (GOLD analysis project Ga0209367, IMG submission 187412) | Marine gutless worms symbiont microbial communities from Max Planck institute for Marine Microbiology, Germany - Olavius geniculatus... ...
GACTAGGACAGAAGCCCCCCCCAGGACAGAACATCTCCCCTATAACCGACAGCATTCTGTCATGTCCGAGTAATGTAAGCAAGACCTTGTTCACAAACATCAAAACCAAGCATATTTTTTCGAAACGCAAAATAATTTTACACGATAAGGGCTAAATAGACTGCTGTCAATCAAATAATAATAATTAACCCTAATTTCGAAACAGAACCGCCATATCAACTGTTGCGCTGATTACCATTTATGTCATTGAAGTGCTGTTAATCATTTCCAAAATATGACAGTAGGATAGTGACAATACAGTGTAACAGTTTGTCTGATGTTTGGTAGGCCTATTTATGCATCTTCCCCCCCCTACTCGACCAGTACTAAACATCTGATGACTTGCTGTATTGAGTGCAAAATAATACAGAAAATGGGCTTAATAAATTACATCAAAATAAAATATCAGTTTTATGTGCATTGTATTTGGAAAGAAAATTTGACTGAAAAACCAGCTTGATGGCCTTTTGTCCGGTGGTCTTTTTTCGACACAAAAACTGTAAATTATGATGAAAATGGTAGCTTTAGTCTATCTGGGACACGTACAGCAGGTAGTTGTGTGTAGGGGGGAAGTTCCGTCCTAGGGGGGTTGTATGAGGGGGGTTATGTCCGGACACCACTCACGATGCTGCTGCTAATGGAAGTCATTAATGGCCAATTTACACCTACGACGCCGATGCGACTCAACTCAACTGAGCTGTTGAGTTGAGTTGCGTCGTAGGAGTGAATTCGCCGTAAACTGCTGCTGCTTGCAACTGCAAAACATCAAGCAGAAATAAACACGGCCTGTCGTGTAGCCATCGACATCAACTTGTTTTGTGTGGCGAAAACTGAGTTAAAAACCCTTTCAAGAATAAGAAAAGTTTAGTATTACGCTTATAATGTGACGTGTGTGCTGTCTTTGGCAAAAAATGATTGAGTTAAGGTACTGCGTGGGTCATTTTTTCTACTAACCGGAGATTGACAGCTTTAATGAGTAAGTGTGGGCCGAGCTTGCGGCACTGAAAGTAGGCGACTTTGTCGGTGGTTCGGACGCAGTAAATGCGACTTCAAAGCGATGACCGGCCAGGAATGGCTCATTTATGTTACCCATCACGTTGATCTGCACACATAGTGAACCTAGTTGATCAATCGATCAGTCAATCAGTTAGACAATTAGCTAATCAGTCAGAATTGCTTGAATAACGGAACTACTTCAAAGTAAACAACATTAATGCATTTTTTTATTTTGATAACAACTCTAAAAAATAGCTTTACCCATTGCTGGCATTTTATTATGTGACCATGTACCTGGCAGTGTTGGATAAAGTAGCCAAAAATTCTACTTAAGTAGAAGTAGAAGTAGCCAAAAATAAAACTACAGAAGTAGAAGTTTTTTTCTACTCAAGTAGAAAGTAATCAAACTATGAAAACTTAACACTGTGTTTTAGTGTCAAATCAATAACCTGCATGCTTTCTGCCTATTCACGTCACCCTAACACATATTGCCTGTATAAGCTTAAGAAGCTTCTAGGAGAGAAGTACATTACACAAAATACAAAAAAACTACAACGTATATCCAACAGTTTTTTTACTGGAGTTAAAATGTAAAAAACAAATACACTTGGGCTAACTGAACTCAAGCTTAAAGCCGATGAGTTAAACGAATGTTGACTGTTTTTTTCTGGCTGTAAAATATTAGGCCTATGCTGGATCCGGATGGATATCATCTGCCTTTTAAAATGTTCTCTTTTCAGTCGCATTTCTGTAAGTATCACATTTTATAGATGTAATAAACGTTTTTCTTAGCACGTGTTTTTATGTTTTGGCGTTTTTTCTTTCAACGTTTTTTTTAAATTAAGAAAACTGTTACTGAAAAATTTATCAAGAATTTCGAGAGGCACTTTTAAAACCACATAAACGAATTAATATAGGCCTTAGTAGTGGTAGTTTATTTAGTTAGTTTGATGATACTTACTTTTATGACTACATGTTGAATTAAAATTTTATAAGTTTTTTCTCTTCTTAGTTTCAGCCATTATGAATTTACAGCATTGGGCATTATAGGTAAAGATTAGACTAATTAAGGCTAAAGTTATTCATTCAACTTTTAAAAACGTGTTTTTAAAAAAATTTTTTCTCAAACGTTTTTGCATCTCTGCCAAGTTTATGCCAAGTTCTACCTAAAACACAACTTTACAGCTTTAACGACATAAAGTACAGTTTTTGTATCTAAAAAGACTCAAATTAAGATATAAAATAACTAAAATTTTCAATTTGGAAACTCAAGCTTTGTTTTACAAAATTTATGCAGCCACTGTATACATGCACAATGTAGTTCTCACAGGCTGAAATGTCAGAAGGCTTGACTTAAATTTGTGGTTATGCTCAGGGTTATGGTTAGGTTACGGTACGTCTAAAGTCATAAGTCTATAAACTGAGTGATACTGACCACTTAATTTTCATTTTACCTCCACTCATCCCCAGTAGGAAAATAAGATTAAACTTAAGTCTATAGTTTCAGTGCTTTTGTGCAAAATTTATATGATGACGCTTATGCTTAGCCTAAAAAACAGTAGAATGAGTGCTACAGTCTTAAATGTCAAGGTACAACAGAAGGGCAAAACGTTATGATACAACAACATCTTAAGGAGCTTGGGTACTACTACTATCAGTTACAGATAAAATATTTTTTGAATGCCTCAACGTGTTTTCAGTGTTGTATTGCAGTAGTTTTTATTGTGTAACAGCGTTTTGTCTGTTTTTATTAAACTTTGAATGAATGAATAAATGAATGAATAAGATAACTACATTGTGCAAAAAAATCTACTTTTTGTAACGAAAAGTAGAAAGTAATTTGACAAAATCTGCTTGAGTAAAAATAGAAAGTAAAAACTTTAACTTAATTAGAGCAACGAAGTAGAACTACTTCGTTACTATCCAACACTGCTGTCTAGCCACATGTATTATACAGCCCAATCCCTAACTATCACTAATACTCTTATCGTTGACCTTTGACCTTCTGAGCTCAAAATTGACACACAGTTTAAGCGTACTCTTTCCTGTTTTCGCCAAATTCTGTTTTTTTCTGCACCCGTTCGTTTCCGAGTTGGAAGCCCGTATGAAACAAACAGGCATAAAGACGGACGGACGGACAGGCAAAGCCTGTAATGCGCAGTATTCTGGAAGACTGTACAATATAAAACAACGTTCATAAACGTTTGTTACAACTAAACCTGGACGTCTTCATCTAGCTGATGCTTGCGCCACAACACCGGGTAGTCGAAGAGGTTGTAGCTGAGTGCGAGAAAACGACAGTCGAGAGTCAGCGTGTCGCCAACGTTGACAATCTGCAGTCGATCAGTTGATAGCAATGTGATGTCAACCGGTGTCCAATCAACTGCACTCTTGGACGTCGCAGTCGTCGCTGCTGTCACAGTCAATGCAATCGATATAACAAATTCTGAGTTTGAAGTAATTTGACAAAAGGCGGAATCGCTGTGGCAAGTTCGCCCAACTTTTCGTTTGTATTAGCCATGCAGCACAGGACTGACGGTTTGGCTGCAATTTGCAATTGCATGTTTGGGCTGTAGCGTTTGACTTCTCAAATCTCAGCGTCCGTTGCGGGGACACGCTGTGTCATTGAACCCTGCAAGTGTGTACCTACAGCAGTGATTTTCAACCGGGGTTCCGCGGAACCCAAGGGTTCCGCGAGCATCTGCCAAGGGTTCAGCGGCTGGTCAATAAAAATTTTTTTAAATAACTTAGCGTGCGAAATTACGTCAGGCCAAGCCACGGAACTACTAAACAACCAAATACTTAGTTCTAAATTAGCTCTTTTGGGCGTCTTTTTTGCATAGGCCTACAGTGTTTAGTATTTTTCTTGTTGACAGTCTTAACATTTTTGCATTGAACAATAAACACTACTAACGTATAATTAGTGCGAGTGTTAAGAAATCGTTTGTCCATTTATTGAAATAATTCCAACGTCAATTCCTGAAACGTTCTGTTTAACAGATATAAAAAGCCTCATACCGCAGCGTAGCTAGCTGGGGGCCCAGACCCCCAAAGCTGTTCGAGGTCGTCCATGTAAAACGTAAAGAATCTTATGATATTTTTCGGTTGATGGAAGAAAGCTAAACGGCCGTTGGTGACTGCTTCTCCTGGTTAAATACAATAACGTACTGCTGTCTGTGGATGAAAACCATGCTAAATAACATTATCTAATACGGTCAAATTAAGCAAGTCTTTTGCCTCCTGCTTTATTGTCAGGTTTCAGAAGCTTTGCCCCAGACCCTCACAGGTTCTCTGCCTCTTGACTCCGCTGGGGACATCGGTCTCAGACACTGCAGAACTTTCACTTCGCCTTCCACTTTACTCATTCCGCTGGGGAGTAAGTGAGTGAGTAGGGTTTAACGTCCCACCCGACACAGTAGGTCTATAGGTCATTTCGACAGACGAAAGCAAAGATAATATATACGTGCTCACGTATAGGCAAAATCGCTTGCGTTGAAGCAACTGGGCCAAAAGTTGTCGCATGAGTTAAAGATAGCTTAACAAGCCGCCACGCTAGCGCATAGTTGATACTGAACATTTGCCGGCATGTTTCATACATATTACTGAACTGTGGCACCCATTTTTGTTCCGACCGTTAAGGTGGAGTCTTTGTTACGATGTGTCATCTGCGTGTCGTCTGTCGTCGTCCGTCTATAAAGCCTATAGCCTGGCTAATAGGCAGGTCGTGCCGGAAAACTTACTACACGATTGATTAGCCAGGTGTCACAGCTCTTTGCGTGCAAAATTTTAGCAATACAATCAAGGAAAACATTCTCAAATTTGGGGTTAAACATAGGGTGAGAAAAGTGTGCGTTCTTTAACCGATAAGTCGCCGTGTCTTGTAAACGGTACGATATAAAAGCAAGGTTGCTATTAATCATTACTAGGCAGTCGCATAACTACTTTCAAATAACACGATCGACCTCGGATGACCTTGAAGGAGTATTACGCATTCTCCTATGCCATTCGTGCGGTATTGTAGCTAAACGATATGTCGTAGAAAGGGGGCGGGTTTAGCGATGGTATTGTTGAACCAACAATACCATCGCTAAACCCGCCCCCATGTTGGCGAGTTCCTATAACGAGTTCCTGTTGACTATCATAGTAACCAAGCCTCTATCTGCAGCGGTTTGCAATTTTAAATGCAAAGTTGCTGCCTGAAGCCATCGCTTAATTATTGTATCGTACCCGAGCGTTGATTGCGATATAGCAGCGTTACCGTGAGTGTATATGACTGCAGTGACTCTGGGAAATCGCTTTCTTTCTGCGACCGGAAGTCGGACGTTAGCTTTCGCAGACATAAGCGATACGGTCTGCACACCATATCGACAGCTGGGCTTCTTGTCTCACGACTGACTGATTTAGTTACCGTACATTTCGCTATATACTGGCCATGGAACGTGTCGATGTGATTGGTTCCAATCATGTCACTACTACTATTACTACTACTACCGAAGCGACCTATTCACTGACGATGCGCTATTTTTACGGTTTTAACAATATTGTTGTGTACCGTAACGGCTGACGGCCGGTGGCCTGTCAGTTTATCGTATTGTCGAGTGGGCGAAGTCTGCGGGGACCAGTTTCTTCGTGCGTCTGTCTGTCGATCTGAGTCAGTAAGTAACTTGGCTGCGACTCGTTCAAATGTCATCCGTCAGATTGCTCGCGGCCAGTGGCGGATCCAGCAATTGCCTAGAGAGACAGAAGGGTAGTCCGTGGCTAATACAAAATTGAGAACGAATTCGAAACAAAACGATCTTTCTATGTACAGTAGTTCACTGGTTGCTGATTAATGCGACACTTACATGTACGGCTCCGCTGGCTATAATATACAACACAGCCTTACTGCGTGTCGTGTCGTGAGGCCATTGCTTGCCGCCCGGTCTACAACAGCGGCTCTAGCGTGGTCCTAAGCTCTGAATGGCCAGCCGCCTGGAGCGGTGATGAACTAATTTTCCCATGGGACGCACTTTTTCTTCTCTCGTGCTCCGCTATAGCCACCCAATCGAGCGTATGTACACCGTATCCGGCTAAAAATGGACACTAAAACAAATACCTGTAATTCAAGAAAAACATGCCCGTTTTGTCTGAAATTTTAAGTATAATAAATTTAACTTCCCCACTGTGATCGGCTACCTTGACGTAGTGGTGAGGCTTCGTGCACCGATGACCAGAAAATTTCTAAAATATGGAGGGTAGAAATTAACTAAAAGCCGACCAAAAATGAGCACATACATTACCAGTGCTCATGCACCGGTTAATTTTCGGCTTGTATGCCGATTTCGGCTTCACAGCCGTTCACGTTCTGATTAGAACGGATAAGCATTCTCTTGTGAGAACGCTTGTACAGTGTTCTGTATGTGTTCTATTGTGTTCTGTTTAGATCACATGTACGTTTTCTGCGCCCTGCAACAAATTTATAACTCATTTAGGCGTTCTGAAGGCATATCCAGAACGGATAGTGTTCTGATGTGCCTAGTGCATACCAGAATCCACGCAGTTAATCAGTTCCTCAGCTGAATCAACGTTCTGAACAATCCCCATCTTACACTTTAAATGTCACTGCCGAATTTGCTGTTCACAGCTGAACCGGTTTAACCAATCTTTCTCAGCAACTTGTTCAAACATAACGGAGACCAGTTTCTGTTTAGGAACTTTTTCATGAACTTCTTCGCTTTCTAACCATTTTCTTAACGCCACACTTTCACTGCAACTTTGTTTTTGCTACATTATTTTATTATCATTTGCATAACCTCGATGTGTCAATAGTGTCAACATGGCAGGCACCTTGAATACCTGTTTTACCGGTATGTAAAAATAAAATCTGTTAAAAATTCGATTTCTTCGCTTGCGGTTTATACTTGAACGTCAAATTTTGTGTCTTCCTTTCAAGTTAATAATAAATGTCGCACACTAATTTACAGGCCTTTTAAAGACAGTTTTATTTTAAACAGCTATTCACGATCTTTTACGGGTCCATTTTTTATTAGGACACGGTGTAAGTCCGTCCGTCTGGTCACTTAATGAAGCGTATAGTATGTGTGTGCTTCGCATTTTGTCAAGCCTGGCCCAGAAAATGTATTTTGAAAAAAGCTCCTTTCGCGTAAAGTGGGCTAGTTTACAGACGCGGTCGTTCTGTACAGATGGCGACCATAAAAGTAGACGTTTTTTGCACCGCGGCGCATAGCATTTTCGACGCCTGGCTTATTGCAAACCGAACACAATACTGCCCACAAAAAGAGCTGGAGATGGACAGTGTAGTTTATCCTATGTCATGTATTGCAAGTGACAGAGAGACAGCAATAATAGCAGATTGCTACAGCGTGTAATACATGGCAGAGGCCAGCTGTGGTTTCCCTGCCGATATTGGATTGCGCAACATCCGCACGGTCGGCGTAAATACGCTGGCGGTTCTAGCATCTGCAGAGAATTGGGACACAGGTACCGTGCCGAGTTGTTAACCCTGAAGCCTTCCTTTTAAAAGCAGACATTGCCACAATTTTGTCACGTGCGGTCACAATGGTAAGCAGAAAACGCAAGAACGCAACGATGCAGGCTACGTGTAGAATATATTGCATTTGTCGTTGTTTCTACGGAATATCTCGCTATTTGAGACTGTAAAGGTCCTGCAGTGAAGTCTGGGCAAGCAGACGGGGGAGGTCACATGTAACCGAGATGGTTTATCCATCCGTCTGCATTCAAGTGTTCACCGGCCTCTTAGCCATCCTTGAGGTGTCTGTCCGTCTGTCCGTCTATCTGTCTGTTTCGTCAAACTCTTAAGCCCTATCAAAACGGTGCAGACTAAAATAGCGAAATCGTCACCGTAAGCTGCCACAAGGACTATAGCTTTTTTGTGACAAAATTTCGTGGCCCTGGGTAAGGGACTGTTCTTCAATAACAAAGGCATAAAAGGGATGCCGCCTAAAAAGTTTTTTGTCATTGGCTCGTTTAGCGTGAAAGCGGTTACATAGGCACAGACAATGTCATGCTACTTATCATAACAAACACTGATAGCAAGCTTTTTAGAGGTATTAACATACATGACCTTGAACGACCTTGATCTTCAAAAAAAATAATTTTAGTGATTTTTTGCGAGTTTTTTTGCGGTGCACATTTCAAGAGTGAATTGCGATGAAATGAATCGTTATAAACCAAGAAAACCTGCGTATGAAATTTTCACTCGCGAAAGCAGCTACTGCCTTCAGCGCGTCTTAGCCATCGCAATTCTGTCTGTCCGTCTGTCCGTCTATCCGTCTGTCACACGGGTGGATCAGTCAAAAGCAGTGCAAGTTAGAATCACCAAATCTTTACCGTCGGCTGCCAGAAAGACTCTAGTTTCAGGAACCATAAAGCTTTTCTATAAATTCAAACGCGGTCACCCCGAACGAGGGCGCTAAATGAGGAGGATGAAAACAATTTGCGATTTTTAGCCAATAAGTCGCTGTATATCAGTAACGGTGCGAGATAAGGCCCAGGTTACTATTAATCACTAATAGAAAGTTGTACACTGGCTCTAGATTGGCGCCGAATTCGATGACCTTGAATGACCTTGAACGCCAAAATAGGGGGTTTTATATATTTTTGGCGATTTCGGGCTGCGACACAAGTCTATATCATTCACAAGGTGGCGCCACGGAACTATCGTTATGCGATCCAGATAAAGAATTTGGTATTTGTATATTAACTTAGCGTGAACACCCCAATGTTCAGCTAAACTACTAAACCGGAACTGCTATAGTCTTTCGCGCGTCTCATGAGCATTAGCTCAAATTTCTTGTTAGTATTGAACATAGATTTTAGCAGTCTAAGTCCCGACTCCCTAGGTTCAAGAAGGCCTGCTCACGCAGGCGTCAAAAGAGGTACCCCCCTTAAAAAGTCGTTATTTTACCGCTGTTGGCTTGTCTAATGTAACAAGTAACTTGAGTTAATGCTTACAAGACGCGCGAAAGCTTATAGCAGTTCTTGTTTGCAAACTGTCAGTCTATCTCCAGCTTTTCGTCGCAGTTCATTTTTGGAGTGTGCGCTGCAGCCAAAGATAGCAAAAATTAATAAAACCCCTTATTTTAAAAGTTTAGAGTTTTTCAAAGTCATCGATGTTGATGCGACTGAAAATCTCGTCCCTAGTGCTTGTTATGATAGGCAGCATGCCCATTCTTATCTGCAACCGTTTTCACGAAAGACTGGCCAACAACGGTAAAATAATGAACTTTTACGAGGGTACCGCTCTTTGATGCCCTCATGCGCAGGTTTCCTTCGACACAGAAAATCAAGGCTTACACGCTTGAAATCTACGTTCAATGGCGAAAATTTCGTGTGCACCTTTTCCATGTCTATCTCAATTGGTTTCGGTGCAATTCGCTCTTGAAATGTGTCTTGCAGTCCGAAATCGCCAAAAATTCCTTAAAACCTCTATTTTATCGTTCAAGGTTGTCCAAGGTTATTGAATTTGGTGGCAATCGAGAGTTAATGTACGACTTCCTATTAATGATTAATGGTAACCTAGGCCCTATCTCGCACTGTTAATGAGATACAGCGACTTATTGGCTGAAAATCGCAAATTTTTCTCACCCCCTCTTATTTATCGCTTTCGTTCGGGATAATCCCTTCGAATTTATAGAAAAGCTTTACGGTTCCTGAAATTAGAATCTTTCAGGCCCACGGTGAAAATTTGGTGATCCTAGCTTGCCTTGTTTTTAACTAATCCACCCGTGTGACAGACGGACGGACGGACAGAATTGCGATGGCTAAGACGCGCTGAAAGCAGTAGCTGCTTTCGCGCTTAAAAACAGTTGCAGATAGACATAGATTTGCTGCTTACCGTAACAAGAACTGCTGAACAAGCTTTTAAAGGGGCATCAACATTGATGACCTTGAACGACTTTGAATCTACAAAATATGGGGGTTTTAATGATTAGTCCGCCCGAAAACGGAACGGACTCTTTTCTTTTTTTTCCCGGTCGTGAGATCTCCGAGCTGCGTCGGCCAATCGCCGCGAAATTTTGAATCGTGATCGGTAGTGCGTTCAGTCTTAAAATAAGGGTCAAAGATTTCGGAATTTCGGAGGACTTTTTTCCAAAAATTTTTAGCGGCCAAACACGTAAAATTTGGCCAATTTCGGACGACTTCAAACTTCGACGGCGAATATTTTTGGAACGGATGAAGATATTCAAAAATCAAACACATACTTCATCGACCGCGATTTCTTTCGCGTTCGTGGAAAAAATGCACTGAACTTTGGTCCACTAATTACGAAGATCTAATGGTTGAATCATACCGATCTAAATCGACTGTTTGGGAGACATTATTTCTGCCCCGAGGGGATGCTGCGCCCCCAAATTTTTACACGCGCTAGAGAATGACCAAGTTTCACTAGCGCACCCTCCACCGGGGACGTGGATCCCACTTAGAATTTTTTTCAAAGCGGGGGTTAAAATTGGCTTAAAATTTAGTGTAAAAGCGTCTATAACTTTGGCCGAAAAGAGGGTGACGACACGAAACTTTGCCACAAGACGTGCCATAAGGTGGCCATCGTCACATGTACAACATTTTTAGGGGTGGGAGCACCGACCCTTAAAATTTGAGAGTGCAAAAACGTCCAAAATTCGGTGCGATATTAGACAACTTTCGACTTTGATTGCAAATATCTCAGAAACAGAAATATATATCGAAAATAAAAAAATATCGACGGCGTTCTCTGAAAGTTAAGCAAAAAAATTTGAACTTTGGTCCACTAACAAAAAAGTTATAGGTTTGGATGTTGACTCACCTTAAGTCAACAGTGCTCGTTCTCTGTATGCTAATGCATTTGAATTCGAGCACGTGACTTTGCTATGTTGGGAATTTTACCGCCTAAATTTTTTTCTTAATCGGACTTAGGGCGCCAAGCGGACTCACGTTGGGCTTTGCCTCAAAATTCTAGTTTTTTGCAGTTATCGGCTGCGGAGCACAGTCGATGAGTGAATTGCAACGAAATAGATGGAGATAGACCAAAATAATGTGCGAACAGGAACTGCTATAGGCTGTCGCGCGTCTCATGAGCTTTGCTCAAATTACTTGTTTCATATTGGGGAGGGTTCAGACATCAAGCTCCCTGCTCCCGTTAGCTACAGCTCGCTAGAGCGGCCACTGCATGCAGATCATCAAAGTCATCTATACAGTGCGATAGATCCCGACGTGACTTTTTCCACTGCGGTCAGCCGATTGCAGCCGGACACGCTTTCCGCCCACGTCAACTCAGCCTGGCCATCCCTCCATGACTTTCCGTTGCAGTCGGTCGCTCGATTGTCGTGGACACGCTTTCCCGCCGCTTCAGCACATGACGCCAGACAAGTGTTACGGCAAATGGCGTCGAACCGTCGTCAATACTGGGGGAGGCCTGAAGATCGCAGCGTGCCAGCGTCGAAGGCGTGGAGGGTGTTTAGAAATTGGAAGGAAATATCCTTAAAAGAACAGACCAGGGCGCCGGGGAAGGTCATAAGCTCTTTAATTGCCCCTATAATCACAAATAAATTTGGTGCATTTTAGCTGCACACCACTCTTCTGGTAAAACGATAACGCGTAGTGGTAGCAAACAAGAATAATTTTTTGGGTTTTCTGGTTTATCTGATAAGATTTTTAGTGGAAAACAGTATAATCCTCGTAGACAGACAAAGAGAAAGGGGGAGACAAAAGGGCAATTGCCCCTCCTAGGCCGTTGGAAAATTGTCGAAAAATTTCCTTGTTGTCGAATTGTTTTTTTTTCCCAAAGCGCGAAATTCAGGGCTAAACATTTTCCATTTAGGGGGAATTTTTAAGGTAAATTAGGATTTTGAGCAGGCATAATCTCCAATGTCGGAAACTTGCGGCTGTGTGGTAGAGTTCTGACAAAATATGCAGTGTGTGTGAAAAACTGCAACTCGTAAAAACCATTTTTCGTTTTCCGTCATTACGTTTTTACGAAATTGCAACCGAAAGCACAACAATTTTGTGTTAGGCCAAACGCTGGTAAGTAAGCTAATTAAGCTGCGATGAAATGCATGAAGCTGACGCTCTATTTTCTTAGCGGTTGCTGAGCTTCCATCCCCTGTTATTCCATGCTAGAGGCCCGCCGTCGCTACTAGGGCCGTACAGGATATTCATTTGCTGAATCCGGTCAGCGCCGAATCCGTGTAATTGCTATTTTAATGCTATATAAGCTAATAGCGATCTGCATTGCTTTTTGCTTATATTCAGACTCGTGATAATAGCAACTGATAACACAAATGCCAAAATTCTGTCAAAATCATTTTTGCTAATAAAGAAAACAGTTAAATTTTAAAATCAAAACCGGTCATGTCATTTGCCATTTTATAGACCTAAGAAGGCAACAACGAAAAAAACCGGGTTCCGTAATTTTCGTCTTCAATTGCTAACATTTTCAAACGAAAACGCAGTTATAAGCGACTTTTTGACTTTTTTTGTAATCATTCCGTAAAGTGTGGCTCAATAGACTTATTCCACGTTTGCTACCGTCGGCAGCGTAAACCTACATACACTGCCATTCGAATTGCTCACTAATGCACCAGCGGAGATATCAGAGCTTTATACCACTACCACAGATGTAAAGCTGGAGATAGGCGGCGTGAGCGCTACGGTGGTAAAATGTGAGAAAGAAAAATTTTTGTGTAGGCCTACTATATCTTTGACGAGTGGTTGGCTGTATTACATGTATATGGTTATTACTGTGCATGACTGGTTTTGACGCAGACACTATGAGACGAGTATTTTTTCATCGGGCCATAAGCAGTTGAAACTAACGGCCTGTCCGTTGACCAAGGCTAGAAAAATCTAGGTCTGGAAAAAAGTTGATGAAAATACTTGGTTGAAAGTCCGCATTTTTTTCTACGCTACATCTAGGACCTATTGTACCTCAAATTTGAGAAAAAAAATAGACACTGATGAGTTGATTTTTTAGTTTTGAGTTTCCGGCACTCGGTGTTCGATGCGTCGTCGAGCTGCTAAACTCGATAATGAGTTAGACATCGAGTACCGGGTGGGGGTTATTATCCCTGTCGCCCTACGTCTGGTGGTTTTTCTTTCTCCTTTTCCATCCTTTCCACATTATTCCGTTTCCGATTTTGTCCATCCAGATAGCTGGTTTTGGGCGAGAAGCTTTTCCAGCTGGGTTCACGGACAGCCGCTAACGCATTAGGCCTATACATATTTCAAGCTCAGATAATTTCTGTCGATCGTTGCGAAAAAACGAATAGAGTTGCCAGATTTTTTGAAAGTCATGTCGCTCACAGCTGTTGAAAAAATAGCTCAATATTCGTCTTATATATATATCCCAACAAAAGCCAGTGATTCGAAAAAAGTCGCCCAAAAAGTAGCAAACAAGGTGCCAAAACCAAATTTTGGGGCGCCTGCTAAAAGTCGCTCAATTGGCGGTTTTCGCCTAATCTGGCCACCGTGGAAACAAAAATGTTAAAAATTCAGAAAGTTAGGCTGCATGAGACGTGAAGTGCTGCTGCTGCTACTGCTGCGACGTCATAAACTCCGATAAGCTTTTATTAGCATAAACAGGAGTTTATACTAGAATCGCGAATGTGTTGTGTGCGACTCCCAGCGCGTATTGAGAAAATAATGGTAACAGCCTCTGTTGCTACACGCGGGATGTTGTACGACCAAATACTCCATTTACTTAGAGTTGTTGTATACATGGTGTAGGCCCCATCCCCTCCGTGATCGGCCAACTAAACGTTTGGTGTGACCTAGACTGCTCCAATTAGGCCTATCCTAAAAGATTTTTAAAATCCGTAGGCCTATGGTAGCAGCGAACAACGAGCCGACCAAAACATTTTGTTAGAGCATCTATGCTTTACCAGTGCTCACGCGCTGCTTAATTTTCATCTTTCATTCTGATTTCGGCTTTACAGCCATCTGCGGCTTCATAGCCGTTTCCTGTAGGCCTAACCTTTGCATTCGGGCATGCGCATTGGGCCTAACTGATACGACCGCATCGCTGGGCAGGTGTAGTAGCCTGCCCACCCCTGAGAGGGGTGAAATTAGTAAGGTAAGGTTGTAGGCCTCATATAGGCCTACTGCAAAAAAACTGTAGGCCTACGACAATGCATAGCCCTAGCATGCTGTCAGCAGCAAAATGCAACGGCCGCAACAAACGAACGCAAATTCCACGTACGCAGCGCACAAACCGCTTCTATACCCTTGCGCTTGGCTGTTGCTGCGTTGCTTGCGTCAACTGTGTCCGGTGCGTTCGTTGCGTAGTTTTCTCTCGTCACCTGTGTCAAACGCGTCAAAAAGCACTGCAGGATACGCAATGGTCTTGTTTGCATGCGTTGCGTTGGCTAGAAACTTACAGCTTCATACGCACCAGAGGGAAACCGAAAGAAATGTTACTGGGTTGATTACTGGAGACAAGCGACGGATACATCAACTATCCAGAACTGAAGGAGCCGGCACAGGAGCGAGAAAGATGAGTTGGTAAGAACGAAAATCTGCTCGAAATGGCAGAATACAACAGAAAAAAGATGCCCACCACACACGATCACGAGTCAACTGATGAAGAAGGTGCGTGTGATAAGCTCATGGGACATCCAGCAGTACCACTGTCCTAGTAAGATTGTGTGACGGTTTCTGTCCCTCATTACGCGGCGTTTAATGCTCCGGTCGACGATTTATGTGCATGACGAAAGAACAAATAGGTAGTCGCTGCTGAAAAAGGCATAACAGTGAATCGTGATTGGTCGCATAACGTACAGTAGCCTAACCAATAAACATCGTGGAAGATCTAGACTGCACTAAATACTCTCCCATCCTCACCCCCATGTACACAGAACGTAACACTGCACACATGAAAGAAGTGCAGGAATCGTCAGAGTACCGCCAGTAGCCCTAATAGTGACTAACATAAATGCGTATACCTTAATTCGAAGTCAGTGAAACTACACACACGATGTGCATATTTACGATACAACTGAGACTGTGTTTCTCCTCGTCTATTCCTGTGCCTCATTACTTGCACTTTCAGACGCCACGCCACCAACATTGGGTTGGTGGCGTGGCGTAGCGTGGTGTAGCGGTAACGCGTTTCATCCGATCCACTTCACGCCCGGCCGGGTTAGTACTTGGATGGGTGACTGCCTGCGGGCAGGTGAACCATTTCGATATGTAACCAGCTGCCTGACTTAACTCAGCCTTCCATCGCTCCTGGGTAGGTAAATCGAGTACCGGCCTGTTTACACTGTGTGATTCGGATGACGCTCCGTGGCTCTGAGGTGGGTTTCCTATGAAAAGCTCGGAGGCGAATATAGAGAATGTTCAGCCTATTGGACCAAACAGCGACCCCACGAGTGGGCCAGAAAATGTTGGACTTTAGCGGGACATTTTCTACTCGCGTGCGAGTGAAGATCTCTTGGTGTGCTAAAACAATTTTAAAAGTTTACTTTCATTGTACAGGGCGAGCAAAACCGTTATTGAGCATTGATAGCATCACGACGGTCGTGATAAAAAACACGTGATATAGACTATGTCAAACGTGTAAGAAAAAAAGCCTAAGACAAGCGCACGATTGCGTTTAAATATTTTTGTTTAATTTATAACAAATCTTTACCACCGCCAAAATTAAACTAAATTTGACAATAGGTCTATAGCGCGTGGTTTTAACTATTTTCAAAAGAACAAATCCCTTTTCGGCCCAGCCTGCACTTATATGCCTAATGGCCTGTATTATCATTCCGCTATATGTACACCGGTTTGGCCGCAATTTGCGTTGCTAATTTTGATTGGGGTCTGCAACTTCCCTAATCTCCTTTCTCCACGGTTCGATCTGAAGTCCACCGTCTAATGCAATGTTGCCTGATGTCCCGACCTAATGGTATCGCACTGCGTACGAGGTTCTGCGGACTGCACGAGTGTGACATTTTATTGCGCAGAAAGCACCACGCTAGCTATATAGCATTCGCTATGGCCAACATTGCCAGCCTTATGTCTAGAGTGGTGCCGCCAAATAAGCCATAAGTCTTATGGAGAACTACTACAGTTTTTGTGATACAAAGAAGCATAGGCAGATGCATGACTCGCATTGGGGGCAGGGAGAGCCGAGTCAAGGCATCGAAGATGTTGAAAAGGTTGGCTCAAATTCAAAAAGGGGGAGAGGGTGTCTTTCTCTTCACAGGGGAAAGGTCAAGAGTACCCGCACCCCTCCCTCCTCAGCAATTTTTTATATTTTACTGTCGACATGGCGTATTTTCGTTGAATCTTTGGTGCTAAGTTTTGTTTTTCTGTACGAACAAATACACTAAAACAAATGCATCCGGAATTAATGCATGGACTTCCATGGATTTGTACTCGATAAACAGCGTTATTTACCGTTTATTAGTACTTCCTTTAGCATAGACGTAGCCAGCAATAAAAGTTGACAGGGGCGAACTGAAGCCCGCCCAAAGGACCAAAAATCCAATCCAAAAAACTAGAGCCTGGACGGACTTCTTGCTAAGTTCCCAACTAGATAGACGGTCCGGGGAGCCAGTCTCTGTAATTTTCCCCTGGGTTCGGGACGGAATCCCGCCCTCTAAGGCTTTTTTGGACATGAAAAAATCTCCGAAACCTTGAGCCTTTTTTCAAAGCGAATTTTAGTTAGACAGCGAGATAACGACTGTTCTAGGTATTTCCTGGACAAAGTCTCCTTTTTAACGAAAATGCAGTAAATTATCGATAACCTAACAGAACGAGATGGACACGCGCGGTGGATGTCCATCTGTCCGTCTGTTTGTGCTGCAGTCCACACGTGACTGAGTGCAATGTTGTGCGTGTGTCTAAAACACTATCTACAGTCCAGCAGCTGGGAAACGGACGGGGCGGCCCTCCTCCCCTTGGGAAAACCTCTCGCACGCGTGGGCGGCGCTAGAAATCCGAAATTTATAATTTGGAGAAGAGGCGAACTAGGCCTATACACCCGCTCCGCAGATTTTGCTATAGTGTCTGCAACTCCAAAGACTCCGGGGACTTTTCCGGGGGCGGTTTCATGATTGAACGACGGTCAAAATGCGGTAAATAGGGGTTTTAGCTGATTGTGTGATGGTTTATGTCCTGGACTGCGCAGCCTCTGATGCCCCGGTTGACGATTTATATCCTTGGCGGGGGGGAGAGGGTAGCCGCTGCTGGCAAAGGCAGAACAGTGAATTGTGATTGGGCGAATAACGTAACCAATAAGCATCGTGGACTTAATAAGTGCATTGGTTTTACACGACCGGATTAGATCTCTGCAGCCCCCCCCCCAACCTGTCGCCAAGTCGGTGTCAACTGTCGATATGCGAATTACTTCCTGCGCAAACAAGTCGCCTAACGTTACCTGCTACGTGAATCAACCTTGACATTGTAGGCCTACAAGATATCGTGCACAAACTGGCTGAAGATACAGCTGCCATGCTATAATTGCTGTGTGATGTGTGCGATAGAATCAAGGCTGAAAAATCTCAAAAGTCCATTTTATATATTTTTTTCGATTTTTACACGCAACAGCGTGTAATGCTTCGCGCGCCTTAGCTATCGTCGAAGTGCCCGTCTGTCTGTCCATCCGTTACATTCTGCAGTCTTATCATAACGGTGCAGGCTAAAATTGCGAAATTTTTACTATGGGCTGCCACAAGTAGGCTACGATAGTTTATGTGACAAAATTTCTTGCCACTGGGTGAGTGGATTCCCGCGAACGAGGGTGTCAAATAAGGGTACCACCCCAAAAAGTTTTTATTTTGGAAGTTAAAGGTTAAAGGTGGTGTTTTATAGATCTTATTGTTAGAACTACGGAACGTCACCTGCCGTATGGGATCACACAGTGTTACCTGCCACCCGACTCAGCAGGTGAACACGTTCCGCATTAAACTCAGCCAGATAGACCTCTATTCGATTTACCTATCCTGAAGGGATGGGCAGCAAAGTTTATTTAGGCGGCTGGTTACATACCGAGATAGTTTACCTGCCCGTAGGCAGTCACCTATCCAAGTACTAACTCTGCTCGGCGTAGAGCAACTTCGTTGATCAAATAAAACGCGTTACCGCTAAGCCACGCCACCAACCCGTTATTGGCTCGTTTAGCGTAAAAACGGTTGCAGGTAGGCACAGACATTCCGCTATCATAACAAGCACTGGTGATGAGCTTTTTAGAGGTATCAGCATCGATGATCTTAAACTACTGTAAACCCCCAAAGTAGTTTTTAATTTTTTTCTGCTTTTGGGCTGCGGCACACATTTTCAGGACTAAATTGCGCCGAAATGGCTAAAGATAGACCAAGACACTTTGCATAATATAACTTTGAGCATTGAACATAGATTATAGCAGTTTGAATATCGCCCTGTTAGGTTTAAGGAGTTTTCCGTACGGTAGCGTCAAATATGAGCACCCCTTTCAAAACGAGCGATTTCTGCTAATATCCACTAATTTAGCATGAAAACGGCTGCAGACAGACATAAACTTGATGCTTACCGTAAGAAGCACTGCGGACGAGCTTTTAAATATACCGACATTGATGACCTTAAACGACCTTAAAAATATAAAAAAGTGGATTTTAATGATTTTGTTCGCGTTTTTAGGTTGCGACCCATATTATACAGAAAATTGCACCAAAATTGCATCATTCATCATTGCGTTGCACGTTGTACATTTGTTCCCCAGGTGGCGGCGCCGATGCTGTCGCACGTTAAGTGAGCTTTGCACAAATTACTTGCTTTATTTGTTGAGTAATTTCAAATTTTCAGCTAAACTACTGAACCGAAACTGCTATAGGCTTTCGCGCATCTTGTGCGCATTAGCTCAAATTTCTTGTTTTATTAGTGTCAACGTCGATGACTGTGAATGACCTTGAATCCCCAAAATATGGGTTTTTAGTTAATTTTTTGGCGATTTCCAACTGCGACACACATTTTAAGAGTAAATTGCTCTGAAATGGCTGGAGATGGACACGGACAACCTGCGTATCACATTTTAGCATAAAACGTACATATTTAAGAAGCTAAGTTTTGATCTCTTAAATTCAAGGAGTCTTCAGTACGGAAGCCTCAAATTTAAGTACTCTTTCAAGATGCATTAATATCTTATTGCTGTAAGCATACACTGATTGCCAAAGTGGCAGGACCGCTGCTATCACGCGTCACGTGAGCTCTGCTTAAATTACTTGTAACACGTTGTTAAGCCTATCGATTGCCATATACTCTACGCCGGGCTCGCATCGTGCTCGGATAGACCTAGTCGGTTGTTTCTCCGTGGACAAGTGAACCATTTCGGTATATAACCAAACATCAAGATCGATCAACTCAGACTTCCATTAAACTCAAGCCGCCGCCGTTTTAGCCGCCAAGCCAAATTTACGCGTATTTTACACAAGCCGTAAAACTGCCGTATATACAGGGTGGGCCAAAACGTGCCAGCCACTTTACTTTTGTTCATATTTTCGCCAAAAATCAACCGATTTTCAAAATTTTTTACCGATGCATTCTGTAGACAATTAGCAATAAAGCGATTATTAAACATCCCGCCACACGTTAACTGTGTCACTACTCTATCTTGTAAAATACAAATGCAAGAAACACTAACAATAATGGACAGCAAGCGTGTTGTTAAACAAAATACACATCCGACCAAAAATGCAATGAATGATCTGTACGATGCTACACGTTTTTAGATCCGTATCTTTGGATACATGGCGTATTGAACGATATGTTTGTTTCTGGCCTTTGTGGTTCAGCAAGCCTACCATTTCATCCACAGTGATCACGTTTTCTTTAGTACATGTATGCTTCAGTCTGCCGGTCTCATGCCGTTTGTTGGTGATGCATGTTTCCAAAATCAGTCTTAATAACATTCCCACGCTTTCCCTGATGCAGTTTATCTTCAAAAATTCTGCCATTATTCTCCAAAAATTGTATTTTTTGAATCGGTACAAGTTCTTAATCAGAGTTTTGTCTCCACTGCTAAATGTCACATTACATCACCGGTATGTCATCAGTGCATTAAAAGTTATTATTTACGACAATATCACGACAATATCATCTGCTTTTGTTTACAAACATTAGAAATGTACATAAAACTAAACATAATTTAATTTTTGTATAAAATTAGTACAAATGTTTTAGAATATAATTTTTTGCCCAGGCATCATAGTGATTTTGGTGATTTTAAAAATTTATATTTCACATGGTAGTGTAGCGACACAGTTAAAGTGTGCTGGGATATTTAACAACAACTTTATTGCAAATTGTCCACAGTATCTGACAGTGAGAAAATGTTGAAAATCGGTCAATAATTGGAGAAGACATAAACAAGAGTAAAGTGGCACGTTTTTATGGCCGACGGTGTATTTCGGCTTAGCCGCAAAACCGCCGTAAATGTAAATGCGTTTATCCGCCGTAAAAAAATTATGACTTTATGACGTGCTGTCTAATAGGTCTAATGTCTAAAAGCTACTCTTTACTGGGATGTGCACGAGAACTTCTGAGCCGAGACCGAGACGAGACATTGCAGCTTCCGAGACTCGAGAAACACGTTGACAGTGAAAAAAGGATACTGATTAATTAACTCGCACCATGGTAAGCGCTTTCTATTTGTGATATTGTGGGATTTGCACTTTATTTTGACAATTATCACTGAATAATTAACGGCTTGTACCATAAAGAATTACAACTGCAGTGCTGTAGTCATGTTTATCGCAATTTGCAAGCAACTGAAATTAGTAAACTAAAGCTGATCACAGGTGTGCCGTAGCACAGCCCTGTGTTAATGGCGACCGGCTAAGTCAAAGGAGAATGGCAAAATTCGACCCCGCGCAGATCCGAAACCCCTCAACCGATTGACACAAAATTTGAAACAGGTAATTAACTTCGCGAGACGACCCCTCGTGCAAAATTTCGTGCAAATCCGTCCATTGAGGGCTTCTCGGCAAATGAGTGAAATATAACGAAAATTTTTCTCCGATATATATATATATACACCTTTTTTGTTGACCGACCTACAGGTCAGACCGACAGGCGGATTTTTACGCACGATGGCTCGAACAACGCGGCCTCACGCAAGGGTCAAACCTTTTCGAAAACCGAAATTCGAAGTTAACATCTAACCCCTGAAAAATTCCCCAAAGTCGAAAATTTGGCCCAAAAACGGACAAATTTTCGGCCAAAAACGCTCTTGTATAAAAATTTCACATATAAACGGCCACTAATCGTCATCGTAAGTCCACAAAAGTTGTATAGTGAATAGGCAATATAGCCTCGGGAATTCCAAATATGTGGTCATTTTGGACCCCCTACCCACAGGTCACGTGACACGAGGCATGCGCAGTCAACGTTTTGGCCTTCAACATGAGCAAATGCAACTTTGAGGCTTTATATCTCCGTAACGGTGAAAAATATAAGCATGGTTCCAACAGACCACCAATAGGAAACCACATATGCCGAGTCCAATGGTAACGTGACCGATGACGTCACGTGACCCCTAAAGATCAAAATCGTGACCCCCAAAATATTTAAGGTTCAGTGTCTTCATGGCCGTGTAAAGCAGATGGTTTATAAT
>Ga0209367_1003408_pt1 | contig 21604 bp, 17 predicted proteins | sample WorMetLIZISLAND2_FD_187412 | JGI IMG/M metagenome (GOLD analysis project Ga0209367, IMG submission 187412) | Marine gutless worms symbiont microbial communities from Max Planck institute for Marine Microbiology, Germany - Olavius geniculatus... ...
AAGTATAGGCAGTGGTAAGGTGAATAGAAAACGGTTGCACGCGGTTGCGAAGTCACTGCGATAGCCTATGACAGTTAGGTGCGTTACTGTATGAGACCCGTAGAAGTTTTTGTTTTCTAATCCCGAATTCTTATTCGAAGAAATCACACAATAGTGTGAATAGTTACGCTGATTATCAGTGATGTGTAAATATTATGTGTCTTGTATTATTGTAGTATAAATTGGTTCCAAAAATAATGCTTTGCTTTGAGCAACAGTGAGTAGATGCTTTGTTTGTGCAGGGTTTTTTTTTCTTTATAAATTTCCTACTTTATGCATCGTGTTGTGTAGCATCATTTTTTCAAGCTGCTGTCAACTATGACAGTGTTGTTGAGACTGATGGATTCCCATGTGCATTAGAAGATATTTGGATACTTGGTTCAACATACAGCCTCATTTATGGTATGTACAACATCATCAATCTGTGTATTAGAGAAGTCTTATGAAACCATGGACAGAAATATAAATACATCCCCAAGCTGTATAAATATGAACTTAGAAAACAGTTCTTTCTAAATTGATTAGTTAAGTCATGTAATGTACCTGATTAAGTGGTATCAGTTAGTAGTGTTAGCACTGTGTTCTGGTGTGATGTCATTTTGTACTACAATTACAACTATGACATCTAGTACCAGAAGTCAGTGCAATATTAATATCAGTTTAGTTTTTATTGTTGATATTTGTGTTTAGGTTGCTTATTCTGGACAGAAATAGACTTTTTGGCCTGGTTCCGGATAATCATTGATGATGATGATAAGAAGGATGCAAGCAAAAAATATATATTACATAAATTGTCACTTTAGCTACACGTGCTTTTTGTGTTTTGACAAAGTTCATTGTTGGCTGGTTTTATTTTTTGCAGTACTGTTATGTTTAGACTACCAGTATGTGAAACTCTATTATCTGTGTATAATATTTATGACAATGGCAAGTGATTTGACAGCACATATCTCAATGGATATTTTTTGTGTTCTAGTTGTCAGTAGCACAAAATAAGATATACAGTAACTTCTAAATTGTGCTTATGGCAAGATTTTTTGGACTTTAATTTCAATACTGATTTCAGAAAAAAAATTTATTCTGAGATTATTACTGAACACCTCTTAGCTTTATCAGTTTAGAAGTCTGTCATCTGAAAACATTTAATTTACATTTAGTCGATTCTTCTGATAAGCTTGCTGTATTATTTTGCGTTGCAGATCGCAAAGAGTTAGAGAAAGATGTGCGGTCACGATTACTATTTACTTATCGAAAGGGCTTCGGAGCAATTGGTAATTTCGTTTTATTACTGTGATAAAAAATATTAAGTGTTATCGTTGAACACAGTTTTTGGTGCAATAATTTTGGGTTTTGTCACTATCAGTCAGAGTTGTGGTGAAATATAGGCATATTGTCGCATACATGACATTGTCATTTGATTGTGATGTATTTGAAAGATTTGTTTAGTGGTCTGTGTTTGGGATGTATCTGTTGATGACTATAGGAATGGCTTTGCTACAATTCAGCTAAGAATTTTTTTTATTTGATTATGCAAAGTATGAGTGCTGCATATCTTACTGATCAGTTTTTGTCAGTGGTCATTTTTTGTCTGCTAGGTGATAGTTAGGCCTTGTTCTGTGCAGGTTTTCATAGCAAAACATATGGTTTGCACTGTGCGGTAGATGTTTTTCAGGCAAGATGAAAATTTTCCATTCTGATTTTTAACTGCCAGCATTCTACAACTGAAGTTTTGCTTTAATATTGATCGATATCATGCAGGATAACCTTCAGAAATTTCATGGGAATATGTTGAAGAGTGCAGCTTGAATCAGCCTATGGTTTTCACCGTTTATCACGGTGTATTATTTAGTTCGAGCTGTTATTTGGTGGTTGTTTTTATGTGTGCAAGGTAAGGTGTACAGGGAGTGGCCTTAAGTGAGTAACCAAGATAGCGCCACTGCATAATTACCAGCAAGTGGCTGACAAGATTAAACGCATGTTTGTGAGAAAGATACTAAAGAAAATTATCTGGAAAGATCAGCAATTGGTCGAATAATTTTTGGCTTTAATGAACAATTGCAGTTTTTCAACAAGGAGGCATAAAAGTTGCGAACATAAGCAAAAGTGGTGTGCTGGAGCTAACCTTTCTGTAATATAAAAGGCTTTTCACAGCATAATTGATAACAGTCAGATATAAATTAGCATCCAGAAAATTTTTAGGCTTCTTAGCATCAAAATTACTATGGGCTGGAATTAGTATTCCTACACTATTGTAAGTTATGCATCCAAAAAGCACAGTGGGTATTTGAGAAGGAAACCATTTTGCCCTTACATTCTGGTAGCTACACTTCGTGGCTGATTTTCCATAGTATGTCCATTGCAATATTTATTAAAAAAACTGGAAATGTATGCAGGACTTTTTCTCACATATTTGACCATATCAGCATAAGTGAAATTTTTGTTCAGTAACTTCAACCAGTCATTTTAACGCAGGCATTTTTTGATTCATTCTTACCTTACCCGTTCACAATTATCTATGGAGTGAAAATACAGTGACGTCATTTTGATGTCAGTGCACGCTTACATAACGTAGCTACTTAACACGATTCAAAAATAATCAGTATGTTCAACAATTTATAATTTTTGCTTGAATGTTTCTGTCAACACTTTGGGGAGGCATATTTTTGCCTATGCATTTTGGCAGCCACACTTCGTGGGCAATTTTCCACAGTATTCCAGCTGTAATATTTTTTACGCGCGAAAGCAGCTATGCTTTCAGCGCGTCTTAGCCATCGCAATTCTGTCCGTCCGTCCGTCTGTCCGTCTGTCTGTCACACGGGTGGATCAGGCAAAAACGGTCCAAGCTATGATCTTCAAATCTTCACCATCGGCTGCCTGGAAGACTCTAGTTTCAGGAACCGTAAAGCTTTTCCATAAATTCGAACGGGGTCACCCTGAACGAGGGCGCTAAATGAGAGGGGGGTGGGCAAAATTTGTGATTTTTGGCCAATAAGTCGCTGTATCTCAGTAACCGTGCGAGATAGGGCCTAGGTTACTATTAATCACTAATAGGAAATCGTATACTGGCTCTCGATTGGCACCAAATTCAATGACCTTGGATGACCTTGAACGCCAAAATAGGGGGTTTTTATGGATTTTTTTGGCCACTTTCACCTGTGAGAGTCTATATCATTCACAAGGAGGCGCCACTGTCGCCAACACCACATGCGCCTATGGCCGATGCGTATTATGGTCCCGATGGGCCGAGTCCAAGTGATATGCGATTTTCGAAACTACATGTATAACTACTGAACTGGAAATGCTATAGGCTTTCGCGCATCTCGTGAGCGTTGCTCAAATTTCTTGTTTGAAAATCTGAAATATAGGAGTGATGCTTTTTACATATTTGTCAATATTCGTACAAGCAAAACCTTCGTTGATAAACTAGAGACAATCATTTCAACACGAACCTTTTTTTTGTTTATTTCAGCCATTCACAAATATCTATTCTGTGTAGATACTGTTACACGCATAATGACATCATTATGATGTCAGTTCATGCTCAGGTAATATACCTACTTAAGGGAATCCATAAATAGCCAAAATGATCAATAGCCAAAATGTTGGAAGCGTGTGCTCAAATGTTGCTGACAACGCTTTGGTAACGCACACGAATTTTTGCTGCTTGGTGACTCACTTTTGGCCACTCACTGTACTGTAAAGTGTGCTGTACGTTGTACAGGTGGCATGGGACCAACGTCTGACTTTGGTTGGGGTTGTATGCTTCGCTGTGGTCAAATGATGCTGGCTGAGGCTCTGATTTGCAGGCATTTGTCTCGAGGTATTGCTTGCCACATTTGTGTTTTGTTTTGGCTCTAATTCGGCATGGTCTTGGTAAGATTTAATGTATTTTTAAATGTGCGACATTTGAGGTGAAACTGCATTTTAGGTTGGCGGTGGGTACCCGGCTGTGAAGATGCTACATATCAGAAAGTTCTGCAGCAATTTCTGGACAGGAAAGACAGCTGTTATTCCATTCACCAAATTGGTAACTGATAAATTTTGTTCAAAATCTTTAGCTCATTACATATGCATTTGACTGTGAATCACTGTGTAGTTAATATGGCTATTGAGATAATGTGTTGATGTTAGTTAGTGCTCTGAAGATATCAGAAACAGATTAGGCTAAAGTCTTCGGCATTTTATTTTTAACTGCCAGTACATTTATCGGGCAACAGTCACAAGCTGCAGAAAAGTTGCAGAGAATTTTGCTGCCATTGTTGCAGTATATGAATGTAAAATAAATGATATGTGTTGATGAGCTGACATCACATAATTGTTAGCAATTTTTATTATAAAGAGGGTTTTGGTGTGTATTTTGTAGCCAGTATGGGTGTCTCTGAAGGAAAAGCTATTGGTGAGTGGTTTGGTCCAAACACAGTGGCTCAAGTATTAAGGTACCAGTAACTGATATATTGCTCAGTCTATTGAATTTCTAACATGCTGAATGTTATTGTGTTCATCCAAGTGTATAAAATATTATTTTTAGCTGTTTATCATATAACATACTGTGCTGATATTATCAATTGATGTGCGTAAGTGCAAATATTGTATCGTATTGTATAAACCATGTGACTACCTTCTGCCTGGTTAGTATGTACCTGAGTGTCATTTTACATTCATGCTTAATGTTTTCTCTGACTATGGGCGTATTTTGTTAAGTCTGATGAAGGCTGGATTGGGGTTGTCTTTTACTCAGATTTCCTTTGCTGCTCAGTTGCAGTGTGTTATAATTTTGACAACTAATTTTGATGTGAATATGGCTTAACTGCATATTTTCATGACAGACTGAAAGTAGGTAATTTTCTTGTTTTCATTACAGATCTATGAGGCGGGTTAATTTGCTAATTGGTTAACCAAAACACCTAGTAACCAGTTAAGCCCAAATGGGGAACAAAGAAATTAAAGTGCACTTGAGACTTTTTGACTTAACACACAGCTAACTGAAACTTTATATTTTTTTCACTCACCATACCAATCATGAATTTAACTTAAGTGCAAACTATACGTTGGATGGAAAAACTATTTAGTTCAAGTAGTTATGATACTTATTTACGTTCTGCCCAATTATAAGTAGAGAATGATGTTGATAGTGACTGCTAATGCAATGCTATGTGCAGAAAGCTGGCTGTTTATGACCGTTGGAGTGGTTTGGTCATCCATGTTGCAATGGACAATTGTGTGATTATTGACGACATATGTATGTATTATTAATGTGCTTTTATGCTGTTTTCCAACTGAACATTAGAATTTTTTTATGTACTGCATGCATGTTTATAAGGTTATTCCAGAGTTATTCCAGAACTAATGATATGATTCAGTAGGCAGTACTGACAGTATTTTTGCACAATTTTTGTTATCAGATTACTGGGGTATGTTGTTGAAAGTTTGATATTGGCGATGGTAAATGATGCATTTCATTAACAATGTACCAGCTCAGTTTAATACAAATTACAATAATGTGTGCGTTGAAACTGTCGTGGGAATTTGGGAGAAATGCTTGATTATATTTATAGTCACTTTCTGTGTCCATGTGCATTTGTCATCTTACTTAGTTTTGCTTGTTTTACGCTGATTCAAACATTTATCAGCTTTGGCTGACGTTTGTACACTCTTGAGTGCTTTAATTCTTTTGAAGCTGATGTCAACAGAAGTCGACTACTAGGCAAATGGTGGATGTTGACAAAAGTCGACATTGCAAGGTACAAAGTTGACATTACCTGATGTGTTGACAGACATTGACAATGTCACAGTGTAACATTGCAATGTCTGCCCGGATAATACTACACCTTGCAGGCTTATGAAAAAAGATTTATTCAGCCTCGAAAGAGTTAACTGCATCAGTCCTGCATAGTTTTACTTGCTGTTTGACATTTTGCTCTGCAGATAAATTGTGCGTATCGGAAACACGAACGAATACACAAACTGTCAACAGCTGTGATCGGCACACAGATTCATCAGAAGATAAGCAACATAGTATCCAGACAGATGCTTCAGTACATTCAAACAGTTGCTACCACCAGACAAGCGGTTCATGTACATCAGAAGACAGTTTGCGATGCCGTCAGCATGACCGTACAGACTGGCGGCCCTTACTGCTCATTATACCAATGAGGCTCGGCCTTACAGACATCAATCCTATCTATTTCGATGCCGTGAAGGTCTGTAGCAGTTATTTTTATGGTAGTAATAGCTTAATAGCATCTGCACATGTATTGTGATGAGCAATACACTGGAAAATACGTAAATACAGAAATATATAAGAAATATATATTGCTCTTGATAAACACTTAAAAATGGTCATTGAATTGTGTGAATCACATGTTGGCACTTTTTTGCTAATGCTTATTTTTTGCAGGTTGCTCAATTTTTTGCATCTAATTGACTGAATGTTGTTTTGGTATTTAGACGTTTTTCACAATACGACAGTCTGTTGGTCTAATTGGTGGCAAACCAAACAATGCTTTTTGGTTCATTGGTTATACAGGTCAGTGCCTTGTTATCTCCGCCAAGGTGAATGAAGTGAAAATTGGAGGAGATTAAGAGATTGGTCTATCCTGTACTAATTTCTGCTGCAAAGTAACATTGTTACTGATGTTTTGAGGCATCTGTGCTTTTTGTTGTTGTAATAGGTGCACTGTAAATTTCTTAGATGATCATAAGTGATAAAAATATGGCATGAAATAATTAGTTTTGCATCGAATAACTCTGAAAACTAGTCATACACTCATAAAGATACTTTTGACTTTGTGATTTCTCTCATTCTGCAGACATCAGTGAATGCCTGGCAAATCGCTTGTTTCCACCATTCCAAAAGATGCCTTGATTAGGGATAGCATTAGGGTTAGAGTCAGTGTTAGAGTTAGCTTAACGTTTAACTACAAGGTGGGCCAAAAAAACGGACCTGTTTGAGCGTTGATAACTCAGCAATGGTTAGTGGTAGAAAAATGTGTAATACGTCAAAAGTTTCTGAATGCTGTAAAAAATAAACGACAAATTTGCATACTGAAGCATTTAAATATTGTTTGCCTAATTTGCATAAATATGCATAGCCCCCAAATTCTGCCAAATCTGACACATTGATTTAACGTGGATATTTGAGCTTTTGTAACTTAGCCATGTTTACCGATCGAAAGGTGCTTAATATGCCAAAAGTTTCGAAATTGTGTACCGAAAAAGAGTACAACTTGCCTGTCTCAGCATTTAAATATTTTTGCCTGATTTACACAAATCTGCCCCACCCCTAAAATCATGCTAAATTGGCAATAACACATGCATTTAAGTTGATCTTCATTCAGCATACAGTGAAATATCAACAATCATTAACATATACGTTGAGTTTAGATGAAATTTGACATAGGCAGTTGCCCAGCTTTTGCATTCGTAACCGTCATCAGTCTTGTTAGGCAGCTGATCGATCGCTGGTGTCAATGTGTTCAGGATCAGCTGAGCCCAGCGTTCGATTAGCACACGTTTTAGCTGGTCAGTTACTGAAATTTTGTGACCATGCTATCTGTTGCAATGCCCCCACACTGAATAATTCACAGAATTCAAATCTGGACTTTTTGGCAGTGAGTTTTTGAGTTCAATGAACTCGGGCACATGGGAGTGCAGGCAAATGCCTAATTTCAGGGGTAATGAAGATTTATGCAAACTAGGCAAAGAATATTTAAATGATTTGCGATGCAAGTTTGGCCTTTTTTTGTCTACAACATTCTAAAACTTTTGACATATCACACGCTTTTCTACTGGCAACTATCGGTGAGTTATCAACACTCAAACAGGTCCGGTTTTTTGCCCACCCTGTAGTAAAACAGGTTTTTGGTGATTTTTTGGAATGGTGAACCTGAATCAGCAGAACTGTTCACAGCAAAACAGTAACACTTTTGTGATGTATTCTCTGGTATAATTAATAATAACGAATATTACTTGTGAAAATTAAACAACTGATTGATGAACAACAACATTCCGGATAATTGTTCTGATTGCTATAATTATTATAAAATGCAAGTCAAATTTTCACCAGGTTCATGTTTTATTGTAGTCAGTGATGTTTAAACTTTTGCTCAAGTTATGCTGTATGAAATCTGAATAATGTCGGTTTGTAAATAAAACAGTATCCAAATATTTACTGGAATGCATTTGGTTGTATCCTGGCTTCGTGGCAACTTGTTTGTCATTTGTCGTCTAAACTCAGCCTCAAGTTGTGCTCTCACTTTGCATGTGTTTGGCTGTTAGAGAGAAAGTTATTTTATTTGGACCCTCACCGAGTACAGCCGTGCATTGACTTCGGCAGCAATATAGATGATATGGATGATTCCTTCCACTGTACATATCCGTCATATATGGACATTTCTCAGCTGGACCCATCCATTGCCATCGTATGTCTTCAGATTTTATGCATTTCGCTGTATCATGTTTGGAATGTGTTTGTATATTAACTTTCTGTATGCACCGTACGTCTCTATGATGCTTGTTATGTTTATGCGATGCGTGTGATAAGAACAGTTCAACACATCAGTTATCTGAACAAACCGATTTGCCTTTATGCATTACCAGATTGTTTAAGCCTTGTTGCTGCTTTGCAGTTTTATTCATTCAGTAATTCATTAATTTTTTGCCATTAGATTCTGTATGGTAGACTAAGTTGGTATGTCATAAAAATTTCATTTTATGTGCAGACTGGTTTATTGATTTTGCAGCCTGTTGACCAGATTATACATTATTATCTGTCCCATTGCTATAGCATAGCAAGGGACAGATTATAAAATCACTTGCATCTGTCTGTCATTCTGTCAGTCTGTCTGTAAACACTCCTACGGCCTATGGAGAATTCAAAGCGGCATAACTCGGTCCCTGTAAAAGATAATTGCGCGCTGTGTTTACCTACCCCATATTTTCAGGGTCGGGCAATCCAACGGTGTTATTTAAATTTACCACCTATTGACCACTGTTGCCATAGCAACCATTCAAAAGTTGCTAAATTTTGCATTACAGCCAATGGAGATTTCAAAGCGGTATAACTCGGTCCTCGTAAAAGATAATTGCACGCTCTTTTCACCTACTTCCCTATTTTCAGAACCGGGCTATCCGACGGTGTCATTTAAATTTCTCCCCTGTCGACCCCTGTTGCCATGGCAACGAATTTTGGGACAAAAATTGACTACAACTTGGACTTGGCCCTCGTGAAAAATAATTGTGTGCTGTTTTCACCTACACCCCTATTTTCGGGCCCGGGCTATCCGATGGTGTCATTTATATTTCTCCCCTGCCGACCCCCATTACTATGGCAACAAATTTTTGGACAAAATTGACTATAACTCGGCTCCCGCAAAAGATAATTGCACGCTGTTTTCATTTACCCTTTATTTTCGGGCCTGGGCTATGCAGTGGTGTCATGTAAATTTCTCTGCTGAAGACCCCTATTGTCATGGCAACCAACCGTTTTTAAGACAAAATTGGCTGCAGGCTCACAAGAGCGTCAAACGCTGAAACGCAGCTGCTAGGCTATATAGCGTGGCAATGGGACAGATACCTCGTTCCACAGAACGTATTTCTAGTATTGGTTATAAAAATAACGAAAAGTAGCAATGGCATGCTTGGTATAAGAATGAAGTGTCAAACCTAGCAGAAAATACTGCAATCTAGACTAACAAATTACTGAAAATGTGTAATGGAATAATGAAATAAATAGAGTTGTGAAGACTGTGTTCACTTTTCTGTTTTCACATATTGGTATTCTTTTTCTAGTATTTCTTGCAGTAATGTTCTCATCTCGCTTTGATATTACATCAGTCATTGCACCAGTGCCATGAATTGCGTGTGCAGGGCTTCTACTGTGGCAGTCGGGAAGACTTTGAAGAGCTTTGTGAGCGGCTGAACAGAGTGACAGTCGGTGAGTCTCGGCTAATGCCACTCATTGAGGTTCATAGCAAGCGACCAGCGCACTTTCCACCAGCTGAGCCGTACATGATGTCAACCGCTGCTGCATCAGCCATGGCCGGCAAGTGCACTCAGTCATTTGCCTAGATGCCTTCATGCGTGATGTTAGTTATCGATTATTTAACAAGAGGGTGCGGCCGTTGAAGGGCCGCCCGCTATGGGGCCGTCCTTGCAGTTGAGTACGTGCGTGCTGTTTTGGGGCTTTCTAGGTCTGTTTGTTCCTGTGATAGAGGGCGTTTCTATCTGCAAGTTGCAACCCGTTTTTTACGCTAGATGAGACAACATTGGTAAAAGTACGACTTTTACGGGAGTACCCTTTTTCACATTCTCGTTCGAAGGGAATCCCTTCACGCACCGGCACAAAATTTTGTCACAAAATTAGCTGCCATGACCTTGACCTCTGACCCCTTGACCTTGAAATTGGTCCACGGGGTGCTGGTGTCCCAGGGACCCTTACTACCAAGTTTGGTATTCGTAGGCCTTTTCATTTTCCCTCTTCATGGAGGCACGGGACAGACAGACAGACGGACAGGATCAACACATGATGGGGCCTCCTTCTAGGAAGGATGGCCCCATAATAATCTGATACCACAGTTGACTGTATTGGGACTGCTGATTTATAAGTTCTGAATACAGGTCTCAGCTTTGTTGGTCAGATTCTGCTGCATGTGTAGTTTCTTTCTGTTTTTTTTGCCAGATTGTTGTTCAGTCATCTTAGTTAGTGTACCTTTGTTAACTATTTGCAGTGCTGGTAGTTGTACTGTAGTGGAAATTAAGTTAGACTTACTCTTACTGTTCTTCTATTTTGTGTGTATGATTTTTTGAATGGTATGCTCAGATATCTTTAGCACCGTAAATTCTAGTTTTGCAAAAGTTTCAGAGCTCCTGGTTTTAGGTGACTCTGGCATGCGAATTAAGTTAAACCAGGAACCCACCACCAACTGCTGAGTACTGTGATCTCTGTAGCCATTTGGCCAAAAGTCAGCTATGACCAGCCTCTCAACCAAATATGGACATTTAGCTATTTTAATCTAGCTTGCCATTATTACATGAAACCTTGTGTGTTTGTGTAGATTTTACAATGCTGGATGAACAGCGCATCATGGACTCAGAAGATGAGTTTGAAATTTTGATGTGAATCTGCTACTGTTTTACACCACTGTTGACTGTTTTATTATACTATTTTACTATGCAACGTAATTTGTACATACTAACTTTAAAAGAAATAAGTTGCCAGTGTCCTGGTTTTAATGCTTTGCTAGCAGTAGCAAGGATATTTTTTTCTGATGCCATGTTTGTCTTAAGTGACATTTGTTTCATAGGATATATGAGGTCCCTACCAGTAGGTATGTCAAAACTGTGGCTATCTAAATGCAACTTACAGTGCACTACAAGGACTCTTGCATGAATGAAATATTTTATTATGTGGTTACTTTATCATCTATCATTCAAAAAGTACTACTTTAATGATTTTTTAATCCCAAAGTGCCAGGTTTTGGAATTGGCAAAAACGGACGGTATCCCAGGATTGCATTCTTTAGTTAACATTGCGTAGTAGTGCATAGTTGGATGGCTGCATGTTACGTTGGCGGTGGGCCGACGTTTTTGCTTGTTGTCTTATGCTGTTGTGTCATTATATTTTAGTGAAATGAAAACTAACAGTTTTTAGATTGATATGCATAGTTAGGTCTAAAAAAATTCTTGTGCTTCCAGTTTACGTCCATCCCTGGAGAAAACTCCATCCCTAACATTTTTGTAAGGTAAGGTAAATTATGCCGACGATAATGCCGTTTCCCTCCAGGGCACAGGTTGGGTGCTCATTTCCTTTTCTGTGGCCACTGAGTTCGTATATGAATAGTCCACTGCGTCTATGACGCATAGCCAATGCAACGCCAGACCTCAGATACCTTCCCAGCTGCAGTTGCTTTTGAATTTTTACGGTTTGCATCAAGTCTGTAATGCTGCAGTAACTTTGCTTAAGTTCTCCTCATGGTTACTATTTAGTGTGTCACTTTGTTTTTATGAGTTGTTGTGTAATATTACAGGACATGATATATAAAAAATTTTCAAAAACAATTACAGCCCCTCATATCTACTTCTTTGCCAGCTGAAAACAGAAGCACAGAAATTTTTTTCCGCCTGACTGTGTAGTGTGGTCAGACTGTTGCTGAGCTTCTGCTGTAATACACTTTGCTGCTGCGTGTGAAAATAGTCACGTCACAGTAAAACTGAATGCGAGAGCTAGCATAGCTATAGCACGTATTAACTATGGTAATTCTGTCTTTGTGTCTTGTGGTGTCTGTCACGTCCTGGTACCGTTCCAAACCCAGGTGAGATAGAGTTTTCTGGTTTTCACCATATGATAGCTTAGAATCTCTAGTATTTTGCGACAAAATTTCATGCCACTGGGTGAAGGAGATCTCCACGAATGAGGGGAGAAAGAGGGGCACCCCCTTATAAAGCATCATTCTACCATTATTGGCTCATCTAATGTGAAAATGGTTGCAGATGGGCACAGACGTGCTGCTTATCATAACAAGCTCTGGCGACGAGCTTCTTATAAATGTTAACGTCGATGACTTTGAATGACCTTGAACCCCCAAAATAAGGGTTTTAGTGAATTTTTCGCAATTTTGGGCTGCGACATGCATTTCAAGAGTGAATTGCGCCAAAATCGCTATAGACCAAGACAACTTGCGTATGAAATTTTCAGCATTGAATGTTGATTTTAGCAGTCCAAGTCTGGACCTTCTAGATTCAAAGAGGCCTGTGCACATGGGTGTCAAAGAGGGGTACCCTTTTAAAAAGTGATTATTTATCCGCTGTTGTGTTGTCTAGCGTGAAAATGGTTGCAGATAGGCACTGACATGCTGTTATCATAACAAGCACTTGCGACGAGCTTCTTAGGAATGTTGACATTGATGACCGTGAATGACCTTGAACCATAAAAATATTGATTTTAAGTGATTTTTGGCTGCAAAAGAGTGAATTGCGACAAAGTGGATGGAGATAGACCAAGATTGCTTGCGAACAGGAACTGCTATAGGCTTTTGCGCGTCTCATGAGCATTAGCTCAGATTTCTTGTTTTTTGGTTTTTACGCGTGAAAGCAGCTACTGCTTTCAATGCGCCTTAGCCACCACAATTCTGTCTGTCACACGGGTGGATCAGTGAAAAATGGTGCAAGCTAGGATCACCAAATCTTCATCGTCGGCTGCCAGGAAGACTCTAGTTTCAGGAACCGTAAAGCTTTTCCATAAATTCGAACGGGTCACCCTGAACGAGGGCGCTAAATGAGAGGGGGGTGGGCAAAATTTGCGATTTTTGGCCAGTAAGTCGCTGTATCTCAGTAACGGTGCGAGATAGGGCCTAGGTTACTATTAATCACTAATAGGAAGTCTTACACTGGCTCTCGATTGGCGCCAAATTCAATGACCTTGAATGACCCTGAATGCCAAAATAGGGGGTTTATGGATTTTTTGGTGATTTTGCGCTGCTACACAAGTCTGTATCATTCACAAGGTAGCGCCACGGAACTGGTTATGGGATCCAGATAGACAATTTGGTATTTGGGACAGAATGACAGTGTGGCAGAAAGTGTGACAGAAGTGATTTTATAATCTGTCCCGTGCTATGCTATAGCAATGGAACAGATAAATATAGTTCTGACCAGTGATGTTAGCAAGACCATAACATACAAGGCAAAGACATGGGACTTGGACAAAAGTCCAAAACATTTGACATTAGTCATGGCGTAATATCCGTGGTTCTGTCCAGTATTAAGGCTTATGGTTTAACAAAGGATTCTGAAAAAGTTTAGTATTTTTATGCATGTTGCAGAAGTTTTTAATTAAATATCAGTACACCTACTTGCTTCTGATAAAGGGATTTAGTAGTATATTTTTATAGTGAGTGAGTGACTAGTTTTACTTCTGTTTACAGATGCTTATTATATATTAAACAACACAGACATTTGTGTGCTAATGACATTGTCAGGTAATATCTTGTTGTGTCAGCTAATCTCTAATATGCTGCGTGCTATTGGAAAAATGTGGTTTGCTGTGTGCAAATATAACATATAATGTTGTATGAATATTTAAATTGTCATCTGCTCTTGATAATGAATGTTGACTGCTGTGCCTAACATACTGACAAATCTGTTGTAGTTTCATAATCCAATACAACACTGCAGAGAAATTTAGCAATACTGCATTTGCTAACCGTAACATGGTGTTTTTATTATTATCTTGTTGATGACCTGCAGACAGTAATGTGAACTTATGCACCATGTTAGCATCACTGTTGATGCCAAAGCTTATTTAAAGTACTGCAAAAGACGTCAGCTTAGCAGCAGTGTTAAACTTGGCTGCCTGTAGACCTATGTTCTAGTGGACACAATGCATTTATCATACCTGTAAAGGATCAAATACACCAGTTACTCTACAGGTGGCCAGGTTTTGGGGCTAAAATATAAGAATTTTCAAATACCTTTTCCAAACCTATTCCTGAGATATTTTACCATATCATGTTAGACAGTTCTGCCATCACATAAAAATAATTTTCACATTGTGGTCACAATTTTTAACAACTGAAATTCAAGGACTTAAGACCTCTTACAACAAATTCCGAAACTTACAAGACCCTATTTGGTTTTCAAGGGGAAAAATGGGGAAAAAATTTCAATGACTTTTAGGTCACTGTGGCCAGTCTGACTTCAAACAGATGTTAGTTCACATCCCTTAATTCTGGCAGGTCACTTGACATTGATGACATTTACTGGACAAATTTTTGCTAGTTCAAGAAAGTCTGATGGGCCACACTGAAGTATTATTATTATTACTAAAGTAAAGATTAGCATGACATCATAAACAATGTACATAAACTAGATGTGCCGTGAGCAACTACTAAATGTCAGACCGTCAGCAGTTTTGTCAGCAGCAGTTCACGAAGGCTAATGTCCCCAAAGACCACAATGTTTGAGACAACTTAACTGTTTGTTCAAAAGATTCATACAGTGCAGTCAGTAAGAAATGCAGGATTGCTGGCATAAGAAAAAAGATGATGACTTGTTCATTTATTCAGCTAGCTTCTTCATCGTTGTCCGAGCCACTGCTGGAAGAATATGCACCAAGACCGGCTAATCCTGCCGACACAGTGCTACTAGTGGAAGCAGTCAACTGTATTGAACTGCTTGGTCCAGCACTCTTATAGTTGCTCTTGCTGCCTTGTTCACAGACTGTGGAGTTCTGTATTACCTTCTCCTGACACGTAGCCGATGACGGATTGGCTGCTGATGTCACTGAAGATGGTGCAGTGGTTTTTGGTCGCACAAGTCCTGTCAGTTGACACTTCATTGAGCCAACACTTCGACTCCATGCTGGAACACTGGTGTTGCTTTTTTCTGCTACTGCAGATGTTGCCTTCAAACCTTCCTGCATACGTAATAAAAGACATTACCTACAAAAACTGCTGTGTCTATTAAATAAGCACATACTTTGGTTATGACCTCATGAACATTTATTGATCAGCACTAGTAAAAGTTCCCACCTTATGAGTGTGTCCACTCTGTTATGCAGCAACTCGACACCCCTCAGGCTGCATATTTCATTATGTGGTTACTTTATCACGCATCATTCAAAAGCTAATCAAAAACTGATGAATCATTTAATATAGTGAGCATAAAACATAAGATCTGAAAACATACATCAGTCAACAAGTCGGTTGGCTTATGGCCATCAGATGTTCGTGGAACTTTGGAGGCCGGTGGAGCATCAACGTTGCTACATCCGGAACTGCTGGCTATCGACTCACTTTCACTGTCAGTTGACGATTCTTCATCGCTGTTCAGACGCTTGACGACGATTCCAGTGCCATCAGTACCAAATATAGATCTGCACAATATTACAAATTCAACATTGCTTAATAGTATTCAAAAAACAAACGTAAAAAAATAAACTAGTGAGTGAATAGAAAGCTGGGTATTCATCGGATCATGATTCACACACTTTTGACCAACTTTACCTTACCAGAAGGACAAAACTGCAATTATTACAATAACTTTGTAATCATCACACAACTTACACACTTGTCAGATTGAATGAGAAACTTTCTCAGTAGAGTAGCTTTTCTAGCAGCAGTATTACCAATATTAAATAATGATTACCAGTCACAGCTGAAATCAACCCATCTGATGTATAACTTGTGCAAACACATGATGGGCTTCATCTTATACAAATTACAGCAATTAACTACAAATACTACTGTTGCCATGCCACATCTTGGGCACAGCTTGACAAAATCAAGAATCAAGTTACTGCCAACTCATTACGTACGAACACTACAAGGTAATTTACCTCTGCCCTAAGAACAGCGTTACATACCTGCATTATTTCAGCAATTGTATCACAATACAATGTGTACCAACCGAACAAATGCCTCGTCTTCCTCCTCTTGTTGTTTTATCAATCTTTCACCTTCCTCTATGTTCTGCTGCAGCATTTTCTCTGTGTCGACTCTGGCATGACGATGCCGTAACTCGCGTAAGTCTTCTAATGTTTCCAGCATCTGCATCTCCTGGCACGATGCCTTGGTCCTGTTCTCCAGCACCTGAATCAAATTACGAAGCAACAATGAAATTTATGACAATGATACAAAAATGCAGATGCCCAGCATTTACATGTCATAAAGGCAACCGAAGTGACTTGACACTAATGATATATACATAACTGCATGCACACAATTACACATGCACAGCAGACAATATCATAAAATCACTTCCTAGAAAGACGTTATTAAATGACTCCAGTGAAGCGAAAGTTATGTACATCCAGTTGGTTTACATTTTCAATATCTATAAAAGTAACAGATCAATGCCATTTAAATTAAATGTAATATTATAGATAATCAGTGATGATATATCCAAATAAGTTTTTATGAGAGAAATGACGTGCGTAAAATATGTTTCTAACTCTGCTAAAAAGTAAATTGACTGCTATAATAGTGATTAATGAACCACTGCTAACTGGATGCCTCTAATGATTACATCCATGGTTATTAAAACTGTAAAAATATATTAAAAAAAACTGCATTTATTACTACAAGAAATCTGAGCTAATGCACATGAGACATTTGAGAGCCTATAGCAGTTTCCGTTCGCAGGTTGTTTTGGTCTATATCCATCCATTTTGTCACAATTCTCTCTTCTGCAGCCAAAAATTGCAAAAAAGTCACAAAAAACCTACTTTGGGGGTTAAAGGTCATTCAAGGTCATCGATGTCGATACCGCTAAAAAGCATGTCACCAATGCTTGTTATTGTAAGCAGCATGTTGGTATCTATCTGCAACCATTTTCACGTCAGACAAGCCAATGAAGGAAAAATAACCAGTTTGTAGGGGGTACCCTCTTTGACACCCTAGGCGCAGGCCTCATTGAATGTAGGAGGTTGAGCTTGTACTGCTAAAATGTACATTCAGTGCTGACAGTTTTATATGCAGGTTGTCTTGGTTTATCTTAAGACATTTCAGCGCAATTTACTCTTGAAATACATGTCGCAGGCCAAAATCGTGAAAAATTCACTAAAACCCCTATTTTGGGGGTTCAAGGTCATTCAAGGTGATCGATGTTTACATTTCTAGAAGCATGTTGCCAGTGCTTGTTATGATAAGCAGCATGTCTGCGTCTATCTGCAACCATTTTCATGCTAGACAAGCTAATAGCGGTAAATAGCATCTTTTTAAAGGGGGAGTGCTCCTCTTCCTCCCCCTCATTTGTAGGGACCCCCTTCACCCAGTGGCGTGAAATTTTGCCAGAAAATACTAGAGACTCTAAGCTATCATATGATGAAAGCCTGAAGTCTCTATCTCACCTGGGCTTGAATCGATACTGGATAATGACAGACAGACAGACAGTGAGTGAGTGAGTAGTTTTTTAACGGCACATCAGCAAAAATAGGCCATTCAGTGCCATACATAGTTATTTAAATTAGTTAAAAGCAGTCAATATATGAATTAAAAGCAAAGCTAAAATACTTGTTAAGATCAAGGCTATTAAGCTGATGTAAAAATGACACTACATACGATTGTAAAAGCCGAGACCTTTAACAAAAGCGATGATGTTGCGAGATGCAACATTTTCAAAAATGTCCTTGAGTGTGTCCACTCCAAAATATCTCCTCACAAATGAAAGTTTCTAAACAAACAAGTTGATCTGTTGTGCTGTGTTGTTTCCTGAAACCACTTTGAACTGGCGTGATCAGTTTGAGCTTTTCCAAGTACCAGACGAGTCTGGTGTTTATCATACGTTCCATAACCTTGCAGAAGCAACTGGTTAAAGCAATATGGTGATAACTTGTTGGATCAGTTGCATCTTTACCAGGTTTGGCAATTGGTATGACAGTGGCAAGATGCCACCCAGATGGAAAGCTGCCAGTAGGCCAGATATGGTTTAAGGCACCCAACAGAGTATCCTTAGCAGAATCTGGAAGATTTTTGAGCATATGGTAGTGGACAGAATCAGGATCATGAGAGAGAAATACCATAGCTGATATGCACTATAGCTATGCTAGCTCTCGCACGTAAAAATCATTACAATGACTACTCTTAACAGCAATACATGCAAGCAATATTTGACACTGTCACCTTCATTGGATTATCTGCTTCCTCGGCCTCTTTTTCCTTCTGTTCTTGGAGAGCCATCTTCTCGGCAGTTCGAGCTGCTTCAAAATTTCTTGTAGCACCAGCTTCCAATTCATAGTCTGTGTTCTGTGGATCTGTCTGTACATCCACAATAATACTGCAAAATTCTCTTCCATTCATGTCATTATGTTAGTTATCTTAAGTGCATGAAAAACTAATGCAAAGAAATGGAAAGTAAATAACAATGCGTTAATTATTTGCTAATGTAGCACCTTAATTTTACCACTGTTTGTTTCTTAATATTACAGATAATAACATAATATTACTGACTGAGGTAACATCTGGTCTCTCACCTTGAAAGCAATTTCTGCAATGCAACGAGGGCACTTGATGTAGAAACGAAAAATATGAAGTCCGAGGTAAGTTTCATCCTCTACAGTCTCTTTACGGCTGTTGAACTTCTTGCCTTTGTAGATGTACTCTCCACATGTGTTGCACCTTCACCATTACATCAGCATAATTACCATAGCATAATAATAAGATGTCCAATATACATTTATTGTACAATAACTCCATTTTTGATCAGACAATACCATTAACAAACATGCGGTCAAGTTCAATATACATAACCTGCGTACGCTAATGCACAACTGATGTAAACAGCAGGGTGACAAAAATGCCATGTTGCAAGTGAAGTGGTATCAGAGGATAAAGGACTATAAGTGAACAGACAATCTATATAAACAGAAAATTAAAATTTCCACTAGAAATTTGGGGCAAAGCCCAACGTGAGTCCGCCCGGCACCCTAAGTCCGATTGAGGGAAATTAGAGGGGGAGGGGAGGGTAAAATTTTCCCGGCATCAAAGTCACGTGGCCCGAACTCAAATGCATTGGCATACACCGAACGCGTATTGTCGACTTAGGGTAGGTCAACATGAGCCCCTATACCTTTGTTCGTAGTGGACGGAATTTCACAAAATTTTTTTTGTTCAACACCGAAAGGATCGTACTCATCAACGCCGTTTAGATTTTGTCGCTACCTTCATCGGTTCTAGAGATATTTGCACTCAAACTCGAAAGTTGTCGTAAAATGTACTAAATTTTGGACGTTTTTTGCCCTCCCAAATTTTAAGGGGGGCGGTGCCCCCAAAAGTTGTACTTGCATTAACACCCCAACCTAGAGACATGTTAAGTGCCAAAGTATCGTCGGGCTACACCCCTAACTACGAAGTTATAAGCGCTCTTTTATTGCATTTTAAGCCAATTTTTGACCCCCCTTTGAAAAAAGTTGTAAGGGGGGCCCCTGTTCCCGGTGGGGAGTGCGCTAGTAAGACTTGGTGATTCTCTAGTGCGTGTAAAAATTAGGGGGCGCAGCACCCCCTAGGGGCCGAAATATGTTCTTCCAAAAAGTGCGCTTTCGGTTGGTACGATTTCACATAGAGATCTCCAAGGTTACTGGACCAAACTTCACCGCACTTGTTTCGCCTAACGCAGGAGGAATCGCGGTAGATGGAATAAAAATCCAATTTTGAAAATCTTCATCTGTTTCGGAGATATTCGCTGCCGAACTTCGAAGTCGTCCGAAATTGGGCTAAATTTTGCATGTTTCTGGCCCATGAAATTTTTTTGGGGTGTGTCCCCCAAAATTTTGGACCGGCATTATAAAATAGGACCTAGTACTGACCATCGTGCAAAATTTCACGCCGGTCGGCCCACGCATCTCGGAGATTTCGCGAGGGAGAAAAAAAACATCACGGGTAAAACTTAAGTCCGCTCCGCAAGCTATCGCTTCCGGTCGGACTAATAAGAGGTGTGCTGGCATGTTCCTATTTTGCTATAAAAGAACAATTCAGTTGAAAGCTGCAGACTGCATCAGCAGAGGGATTTCACCAACAATCACGACAAGACATCAACACAATGCCAAAAATATTTAATCTGTGCCATTTGGCAGGTTATGCATTAGTTCTGTAGGCAGAGAAAAAAGTTTTCTGTGGACAATATCTATATAACACAAACAGCTACCATAAACAAAATGTCTTACCTCATGTTAAACGGAGCCATGGTACGAATATTAAATACACCTTTCCTGTAATTCTTTGGACGACGAATTTTAGGAATTTTTGTTGGATCAAAGTCCGGAGGGTAATATTTCTACAAAAAGAACATTTCAAGCAAAATACACACTTCTATGAAACATTATGCAGTACACATAATTAACACTAATGTCAAAAAGTACTGATATGATACTGACATTCTGATGATGTCTGAGTACAACTTTACTAAAGCTTGAAACTTAAATTCATTAGAAATGAAGTTAGGCTAAGGTTAGCTGTCAACACTCAAGCCATCAATCAGCAACTAAAAACAAAATGCATCAACGTAAAATGGTGATGGGTAAATGTAATAATATTGTGACCAGTTTCACATTGTGTAGAATTGTGGCTTTTTCGCCCCTTTGCTGTTTCACCCCCTGGCTCTTTCGCTTCATGGCTTGTTCACCCCATAGCTGATTCGCCCCTTCAGCTTTGATGCCCTATGTTCAGCAATATATTGTCTAATTTTCTTGATGCCATAGATACCCAAAACGCTGAAGACCAGATGCGAGTCTACTGCATGAGCGATACATGTGTGTCAAGTCGGCCTTCCTTTGGGTACAATTACACTTATTTAGACCAGCTTCATATTTCACCAGTGAACTCGAATCATCGAGTGCTACAAAAGATATAATTACACCACCGTTCAATTCTTTCCGCAAGTGCCAGAAAAAAACTTTGAAGTACCGATCTCACTGTTGTTATTATAGCGACCACCGGGAAAACATTCTTGCGTCAACATTACGTCATCACCGAAAAACATAGAATAGCTAAACATCAAAGTCGTAAACTTAAACGTAAAGTAAGAAAGTAAGGAATTCCAGAAAGAAAATGCTTGATGCAGAAATAAATTGAAA
>Ga0209367_1003409_pt1 | contig 21602 bp, 13 predicted proteins | sample WorMetLIZISLAND2_FD_187412 | JGI IMG/M metagenome (GOLD analysis project Ga0209367, IMG submission 187412) | Marine gutless worms symbiont microbial communities from Max Planck institute for Marine Microbiology, Germany - Olavius geniculatus... ...
AATACAAACCGAAAGAAACGAACAAAAATGATGCGCGCGAGGAGTACATTAAATTGGTCACAATCTAATAATATTTTTAACAATCTAAGTTTCGACCTCTTGAATTCAGAGAGTATTTCGCACTGAAGCCTTAAATTTAAGTACTTTTTAAAGACGCATTATTATTTTATTGCGTGTTGTACACTGATTGCCAAAGTAGCAGGACCGCTGCTATCGCGCGTCACGTGAGCTTTGCTCAAATTACTTGTTTGAAACACAATGTAGTTTTTGGCTGTATAATGGAACATCCATGATTATACTTGTACTGCACGTGTGTACTGACTAGCCAGTTTGTTACCCTGTGATAAGCTAATTATAAAAAAAGAAAACGATAGGCTGTTTGTAAACTATTTAGTATATTTTAAAAATTATTTATTTGTTTAAATTTTTGTGAACTTTGTATTATTCACAATAAAATTTGCAAACTGTAAGAGCTCTTTGCTGCAGATCACAACGGCTCGTGGCTGTGTAAACGCAGATGAATACAGATTTACCGTTTGCTTTCGCTCGAGCAGCACGGAGAGAATTAGAGAAAAGTGGAAAAACCTTTAAAGCTTCATTTATAGTGAGTGCGTGAGTGAGTGAATGCGTAGGGTTTAACGTCCCACTTGACACAGCAGAGGTCATTTCGGGGACGGCCTTTGCAGGCAAAACTGCACATACACATAATAACAAAACAAAAAGTTTAACCTTTACGGTAAGTTTAAACTTTATGAAACATAAAACAAAAAAAACGACAAAAACCTAAAATTATAAGAACTGCCGATTACAATTGTGCATATGCATTGATAATGGCAGTTCTAATAATCTTCCCTGTTATCCTCCAGACAGTCATCAATATCATGATGCTGTCTATTGGAGGACAGGGGATAAAGCTTTATTACCTCTGCCAAGGAGGTTATGTTTTTGCCAGAGTTTGTTTGTCTGTCTGTGTGTTAGCAAGATAACTCAAAAAGTTATGAAAGGATCTTTCTGAAATTTTCAGGGAATGTCGGGAATGGCAAAAACTATAAGTGATTTAATTTTGTGACGATTCGGAAGGAATCCTGAATTCTAGATTATTTTGAAATTTTTGTTAACATTGCTTTAAATAAGGCATAAAATGCTTGGCGAAAGTCTGCGCTCTCCGAGTGCTTTTCTAGCTTATAGATGTATTTACCGTTTTGCCGCTGGACGATGCTATAAATCATTTTGTTGCGATTTTTCGGAAACGAAGTCGCAGTAATTGACAGTGCATCCGACACGCGCAGGTCCGGATTAACCTTCAGGGTGGCCCGATGCCATGCGACAACGGGGGCCCCGGCCCTTCCGCAAGTAGAGCCTTGCTAGTTTTTGTACGGCATCTTTAAAAGCATTCGTTTGACTTTCCACAACTTGCCTGTAGTGACTTACAATTTTAAACATGTTGTCGTTTTCTGAGGTATGACAAAAAATGACAACTATAGGTTTACTTTTGTACTTAATGGGCTATAGCCTGCGTGTAACGTGTAAAAACTTTTGCTGCCTTCTTGAGGGCGTCAAATTTGGGCATCGCTTAAAAAGTGCAATTTCTGCTGCTATTCACTAATTAAGCGTAAAAATGGTTGCAGATAAAGACACATGTTTGCTACTTATTTTTACATTAATTGCTTTTTAAGACACCTACACTGATCATCTTCAACGACCTTGAAGTCTAAAAAGCGGGTTTTGTGGTTTTTGATGCGCTATACAGCTATGCTGTACGGCTTCCTTCCTTGGCATCGTTGTCGTCTGTCGTCCGTACGACCGTCTGTATGTAGCCTAATAGGGCGTTTACACGATCCAGCAAACGTCCAGCATTAGCAGGTGTATTTTGAATACATTTGCTGGAAGTTTGCTGGACGTTTGCTGGATCGTGTAAACATTGCATAACGAATGTACTCTGGCTAACAGATAGGTCATAGGAGAAAACTTTTACAGGAATAATAGGCCTTTTGTTGCGGCTAGCTGTGTACAAAATTTGGGGATGCAGTGCAATGGGAACATTGTTAAATTTAGTGTTAAATGGAAGAGGGTAGAAAACTGTGCATTTTAAATGTAAAACTGATCTTATCTCAAAAACGGTGAAAGTTAGAGCCAAGGTTATTTATTAATCATTAATAGGAAGTCGCATATTGCCTATCAAATTATATGAAAAGCATTGACCTTGGATGACCTTAAAGGTCAGTACTGCAACAGGAACTGTGTAGGCTGTAGCGCTTCTTCCCTAGCGACAGCTGGGCTTCCTGTTTTTCACGGTTTTAGGCTGCGACACATAGGCCTAGTTCAACACTGAATTGTGTCAAAATTACTGCATGGAATGGGGATAGACCAAGATAACATGCGCATGAATTTTTTAGCACAAAACGTAGATATTTTACCAGTTGAGTTTTGACCTACTGGGTTCAAGAAGTTTTCTGTACCGAAAAAGCAATTGAGTAGAGGCCTACCCTTCAAAACGCATTATTAATCTATTGCGTGTGTACATGGCAGCACCGATGCTGTCGCGGGTCACGTGAGCTTTGCGCAGATTACTTGTTGGTAATTTCTATATTTTCGAAATTTTTAGAGTTTAAGCCGTTATTATTGTGCAGCTTTATGATGTGCCCTATCGGCAGCGGCGTAACGTTCGTTCAAAAGTGGGGGGATCGAATTTTTGTTCTGATGGCTATATTCGTGGAGAAGACACGATGTTCCCTCACTGCATAAAAATTTTTGGAAAGCAACGGGCAAACAAAGGTTCAGTCACCAGACTAATACTGGTATTAAAAAGTAATTTTTGCCGCGACGGGGGCCCCTGGCGCGGGGGCCCCCTGCCATGGCATACTTGGCACATCGGTTAATTCGGCCCTGCCACACGCGTCTGCAGTCTAAGCTTGCTTTTCGTCACTTGACCAATTTCACTCACGTGACGTTCACCGCAGAAGTTGAAATGAAATCCACGGTGCCCTGCCTTTAACGAACTTGAAATGGGTATCAAGAAAGTCGGCGGTCACGTTAATAATGGTAATCTGTCGTGTCCTGTTGACGACCGGCGAAGATGCGTTTTAATCCACGTTAACGTGATAGGCCTAAGTAAACTGATTCGCTTGAGATTCATCGTAAAAACTGCACGTCGGTTTTTTTACTGCAAGAAGTTACAATGCGACTACCAACCATGTGTTTTAATTTCGGCAAAAATGTCCCTATAAGCGATCCTATTAATGAGTACCAACTAGAAACGGCTGCAAAAATCTAGACAATTCACCAAATTTCTGTTGAGCGCTGGATGACTGCCGCAATCAGAGCTGAAATTGCCGTCGCGAGCCGGGAATCGAGGCATCGCCAGACAACGGCCAGTAAAAAAACTTGCGGCGGGCGGCGCCTGGAATCTGGATTGAGAAGTCACAGAAGTGGATTGGGAATTAACCAGATAAAGTAGTTTTGTTCAGGAAGACGAGTAGCGAATCAGCGTCACTCCCTCATGGTCAAAAAAGCCATTTTTTACTCCTTAGCAATATTATTTGCGTATTTAAATTATTTTTATAGTATCTTAGGCTTATATTCAGCTTTGTAAGTGTTATAGAGTGTGCGGGACCGTCGAGCGAGTAAACTGTCCATTGTTATTTTGTTGTCTGTGTACACGCCTCGCTTAAAGGCGTTTGTACATGTGCGATAAAATGAAATAAATTTAGTTAAAACAATTTACTGTAACATAACGCATTTTTTATCGCTTGCAGTGCATGCAAACTGCTGTGACAAAATACAACTTCAATGCAAGTTTGTAGCACCAGGTTTCGCTCTGTGGTAGGCTATAAACCGTAAACGGAGTGTACGGCGACCGTCTTTAGTTGTTTAAAAAATTGTATTTTATCGCACAATGTTCGAGCGCTCTATGCGAAGTCGCATTGTCATTAGGCACTGCACCAATACATTACAGCGAACCGCCTAACCGGGAGAATAATTCGCCACCGGCTTATCGTTCGTTGTGCTCAAGTCTTAGTCTCTGGTGACGTTTCGTCAGTAACAACAGACTCAGCAGTTAGTCTTGGACGACTGCGGCAGATTTGCATTAGGTCGTCCAAACTCCACTGTTTCGATTATTTGTTGTGTATTTGTTGTACAACATGTTGTAGAACATGTTAACCAAAAAATCCAAAACGAGATGCAAAAGCACAAGTCCATATTAAATCAAAGGCTTACAGCATTTTAACATGTTCTACAGATTGGGCGAGAAGAATTCCTTTGTTTCTTATTTCCGTCCGTTCCTTAAAAAACTTTATCTCTAAATTAATTACATCGTCTATTGGGCTTCAGAAACATTGGTGCAGTTTTACGAGTAGTTTTAACTTTTACGTAGTTTGCTTTCAAAATTTACCTTATTTGTCTTGGGTACTATTTGGTGTGTCAGCTTGTATAACGATTTGTTGTGTAATTATTGCGCGGCAGATCGTAAAATACAAATTGTGTTTTTACCGCTGTTTTTATATTTTCTTCAAACTTCAGCATAAATTTTAGGGCTTCCTCTATGATCTGTTGTCTAATGAATTCAAGCAAGTAGAAGTAATGAAGTTTGGGTTTTTGCGTTGCCGTCTAGACAGCATACTGGGTGCGGCAAAAAAGAAACCCCTAAAGTTTTTCGCCGTTTTTTTCAGCAACCGTTTAAAGTTTTAATTTGAAATTTTACAAGTTTTATTTACGAAAACGTTCTACGTCTAAGTGCCAAGCAAAATATAATTCTGTTGAAAAACGACAAAATTATAAGCTTTTGAACATGATCGTTTACCGATTTTTTAGCATTAAAAATGTTTAAGTTAAAATGCTATTTAATTTTTAAAAACCGGTTACCACGTTACTGTCGATGCCGTCACAGTGACGCTTTGACAAACAGTAATTTATTTTGTTTATAAATTACTACTAAATTATCGTTCTTTTAAAGCAATCGCCGGCCGCCCACCATCATCTTTCATCAGAACGGCACGCCAATACACACAGCGCGCAGCTCGCAGAACTGGCTGTGGGCCAACTGTCCACATCTCATCACACAAAAAACCAATGGCCACAAAATTCGCCGAATACAAACCCAGTACACTATCACGTGTGATGTGCAATGTTCGAGTCTTACCGCAAGCTTAAAACAAAGCCAAAAACAATCGCTGAACTCAAGGAATCGCTTCAGGTTATCTGGAGCAACCTATCACAAGGACCGATCGACAAGACGGTGAAAGACTTCTCAAATTAAGCGACTGAAGGCTTGTGTTGGAGCTTGGAGCTGTCGGTGGACACTTCGAGCATTCACAGTGACAATGGAAATCTGGCATCTGATCATTAGTTAACTGTGTTGTTTGACTTGTTTCAGCGATGTTATTGAACTGGTGTTGTAGCTTGAACATTTTTAACGCTAAAAAGTCGGTAAACGGTCATGTTAAAAACTCTATAACTTCGTCATTTTTCAATAAAATCAAATTTTATTTCACATTTAGCCGTAAAGCAATTCCAAAAATAAACCTGTAAAATTTTAGATTAAAATGCTGAGAAAACAGCGAAAAACTTTAGGGGGCTACTTTTTTGCCGCACCCTGTAGACTAGGCGTATATAATGCATAAGTCGACCACTTAGGTTACAATGACGGACATAAAATATTTGCGTGGCTGCGACGCTATTGAGGCGTTACCCTTAGGGAGTGCTTCTGCATGTATGTTCTACATGTATATCTTACCGTTTACGACAATCGGCCGGTAGTATACATAATATTATCGATGAAGTACATAATACAGAGTACATGGTGGTCCAGGTAGAAAACGAGCTATTATTCAGTATTGATAACTTAGCGACAGTTAGTGATAAAATGCTTGTGCTAAAAACTAGTATCAAATGTTTCGGATTTTTGTCTAGGAAACGTGTGAAATTTGTGTATTTAAGTGCATATTGCTTCATTTGCATAAATCTTTATAATCCAAGGCATAAACAATAAATCCAATAAAATGGCTTTAGTTATTTTATTTTATTGCCTTTCTTCGAGGCAAGGGAGGCTTCTGTGTCATTGCCTCGATGTCGCTGTCTTTATTGCCCTGGGTAGTCGGACATTTTGGGTGGTTTTTATTGATCCTTGGAGACGGACACCTTGGGTGGTAAGGGTGTTGGGAAAGGGCACTGAGGGTCTCAGTGGGCGGAAATTAGCTGGCCAATCACGTCAGCAGTCAGCTAGCTGCGGTCTAGTGAGGCGACTATTGAATCGATATCGGAATCGAATATTAGACATATGAGCAAGCCTTTTCTATGATGCAATAAAAATAGACCTACTAGACTCGAATTAGCAGTAATATAATTGCGTCTCGTATATACAAGCTCAACTGCAGCTACATACGCAAAAATCGTACTATATACAAGCTACAAGGCACATATGAAATGTTTCCAAAAGTCGAATTAAGTAATTAAACATTTAGACTGTAGGCAGTAAAAGCACAGCTTAATCGGCCACACTAACGTTCTTTTCAAGTCCACTACACACCAAGTACAAGATAACTCATATGATCCAAGTACTGGACAGACAGAGCGTGAAAGCTTTCGCTGTACGAATGGTGCGGAAATACGTAGCAGAATACATGTCCGATGTTAGTGTAACGCAGTTTAGCTGCAGCTACGTCGTTGTCCACTTTCAGGTACGCAGCTCGACGTTCTTTGGCAGAACGCCCTGCTAGTAGTTGCAGCACGCGACACTGAATCTCGAATTGGTAGCGCTGTAACCAGTCGAGAAAAGCCCCGAGAGATGGATGCGCCACCCGTAAACGGTTTGTAAACGATTGAGTATTCTGCTCAGCTGGTATTCGGTTTCGCTTAATGTCTACTCAATACCTTCACTAGTTAAGACCCGCCTTCACGGTCGGCGGCGCCACTTCAAAGGAACCACCAAGGTGTCCGTCTCCAGGGTGACGTAATACCACCCAAGATGTCATACAATCTTGAAGTACAAGGCACGACAATGCCGGAATTTTGCGGCCGGCCGCTTGACCTTTGACCTTAAAGCTAAAAATTGACACTGTTACTCCCACCATCTACGAGCGTTCACGCTAACTTTGGTTTATCCATGCTTTTCAATTTTCGCTCTACGAGTCCATACGGCACAAATGGACGGACGGGCGGGCGGACTGACGAGACTTAATGCGGCTTATCGGGAACGCTTAGTAAATAGATGTACCTGGGCGCTTTCGTACACAGTAGTTCGCACTCGGGTTATAAGAATTTTCGCAGGACGCTCTCACACATCTTAGATGTCTAGGAATATTAGCCAATTAATAAAAATGCAGTTAAAATTAATTGCTTGTGATTGCATTACGATTAGCATAATTAAGTAGCCAATTAACTAGAATTTAAATTAGCTAATGAAGTAATTAATTACTCGATTAATTATTTTCCTATTAATCGATTACCCATTACCGTGATTAAAAATCGAGCCCATTACTGATATTCTGAAGTAATGTTGCATTTGCCGACGAATAGGAAATTAAAAGGATCATTGATGGTCAGTCACGCACATCGTTCGTTGTTGGTGCCCTAGTCGCTGGTGCCAACATTGGCGGCATGGCAGACCAAGCTCCTCTCCTCCGAGCTGTGCGGTGCTTTGTCGACTGCAGCAACTCATATGTTGATTGTTTTGTTCATTTTTTGATGTCGTCGCACCACGCCCTCTGAAATCTACCGCTATCACGAGTGCATTCTACCATTCCGGTAATGATGCATTTTTCCAAGATTTCATCTTTCTTTTCGCAGTGTGTCCAAAGTATCTGAGCTTTTTGGCTACGTCAGAACAGAACAACTGAAGCGTTATCATATAATGTATAAAAAACCCCTATTACCTTATTCATGGTTTTATCCAGACACCATAGCTTTGGGGAAATAGCAGACAAAGGTTTAGGGCCTGTGCCCTAAACGAGCTACAGAAACAGACACCCTGATCAAGGGCCTGAGGGTAAAACCCCAAAAGATAAAAGTTTTTGCTGCATAAGTAGTTTATGTTTGTAGTTTTTAGAGGTACTTTGTTTAAGTTTTACGTGCAGTAATGAGTCAAAGTTTATAAAATATTACGTCGTTAAGAATAACATTACATATCTGAGATCATACAGCATATACGTATTTCTGTAGTAGCCAAGTTTAGTAATGATAGTAATGATATCAAGGATGCGACAAAACTTACTTCTATTTTGTACGAATAAACTGCTAAAAGTGTTAAACTTGTGCTATACCTGTTGTTCACAGTGCCAGCTATAGAGATGCTTCTGGGGGAAAAACTTCGGTTACAACAAAACTTAATACTGAGTCTGCCGTTAGCGCTAGCGTGTCTAGGCCCTAAAACTAAAGTCTTTTGTAAACTTTTTTGATGCCTTAGCAAGCAAAAATGTGCAAGATGTCAGCGCCATAGGGGCATGACAGGTTGTATGCACCATAGATGTAAAATAACGTTCTAGAATAAAATATAAAAAGCGTTAAAACGTAATAAACGTGGCAAAAATTTTAAAAAAACGTTTAAAAACGTTGATGAAAAACGTTAGCCTTAATTTGTTCAACTTTTTGCCTAAAACTTAATGCTGTAAATGCAGTACAGCTAAAACTAAAAAAAATTTGTTAAATTTCAATTCAACAGTGTAGTCATAAAACTAAGTGTCACTAGACTAAGTTAGTAAAACTACCACCACTCAGGTCAGGTCAGGTCAGGTATAGTCGCGTAGTCGTGAGACCGTAGCGTCGCTCTTCCACCGTGACCGCGCTTAATAGCCAGCTTCCATTGATCAGCAGGTGGGCGGTTGTTGTCCCTTCGTAGTTGGTCTATCCGCCTGCCACGTGGACGACCGGGACGACGTTTCCATGTAGGGTCAGGGACGCGTCCCTGAGACAATCTGACGCAACTGTAGAATGCCTTGTGGGCTGGAACTTCGTCGCCAAGCCTCGCTAGATAGGCTATTAATCCGTGGTTCTCGACGTTTTCGGTAAAAGTTTTGAATTTTAATAAACGTTTTTAATAAAAACGAGAAAACACGTTGAACAGGTGTTTAAAAACGTTACAAAAACGTGGCAAAAATAAAAAAAACGTAAAAACGTTTTTACATCTATGATATGCACGTTACAGTAGGCCCACATTGCATTACGCTGGACCATCTGATCAGGAACTGGCTTTACGTTGTCGGCTGTCTGTATAAGCATTTAATAGGTCTGTCATTCAGATTTAGTCAGAAATTCTTCAGGGGGAATTTTCGAAGTATTGGGAAGTTCCCCCAAAGGTACTTGTCCCTATCACTGCATTTTAATGACTGAATTTTGCTGGCGGCAGAACGAAACAGGGTAGAGGGAATGAGATCATACTGGCATGCAGCCGAAGGGTCACATCGGCACTGTGATGCATGCGGTATCGTGCTCGAGTAGTTCGTCGTCAGACTAATTGGCGTTCGGATTGCTACCTGTCTCTCAGACCATGCATCATGTCGAACGTCAACCGCAGCACTTCGTCTTTCTGACTAAAATCTTTTGTTAGCAGCAGAAATAGTATCTTCGAAATAATAACATGGACATCGCCGGCGCCTACGTGTGTTGGTTGTAGTCGGCTAATTGTTCCCGTTTTCAGTCAATTTTCATTATTTTATGGCCCACTTTGTCCTATTATTTCTGATCAGAGTGACTGCAGTGCTATCGTTTTTCCATTTTGTTTTGTTCAGTAAGTTTATGCGTAAATGTTTTATAAAGCAGTTGTCGGGTCTATCTGCTATACATTTTAGCGGAAAAATAACGACGCGTCTATTTCTATAGTCAATAGGCTAGTCGCAACTATTGCAACAATGAAACTTATTTACTATTACTTACTAGTAACTACTGACTACTTACTACTTACTTACTAGTTTAGTTTAGTTTAGTTTAGTTTTTTAATGTTAGCTGCCTGTCTGTGTCTGTTTTCTATGGGCTTCGTGCCTGAGTCAAATAAATGATTGATTGATTGATTGACCATCATCTCAACGCAGCTGATGACGTGCTATATTTCATATTAAAAACGAACAGCAGCCACAAAACCGCTACATTACTGTCTGTCATGGGATAAGTGAGTGTTAACGCTCTTTACACAATGGTTTAAGTTAACACTTATCCACGGTTGCTGACAGTCGGAGTAATTGTAACTGAACGCTGTTGTCAGCCCGATTACGCTTGAATGCAGCCGTGAAATTACGAACCCGTTATATACCAGTCACCGCAGACGTAACAGTACAGATGGACGGTTGTAGCGCGACGGTGAAATAACAACAGCAGAACCAATATATACAAGCTGTCACACACGTCACTACGCTGCAGCAGACAAAAAGCACAGCTGTTCCGAAGGGTAGCCGACCGAACACGCCGACGTCGAAGGCTGCAAACGAGAACGTTGTTTCGTACTTATTTACATAAATGCGATATAACATAAATTTCCGCAACGTCTCTAAATAAGCACATTTCTCATGCCAGTGTTGGAGGTTGAGGCCCTTATTTCGGACTAACATGTTTCTGTAAAGGGTCGGTATTGTTGGATAAGGTATTGGTCAGTTTTTATAGGCTGTCAATACACGGTGTTTCATAAAAAGAACTTCTTATTTTCTTACATAATTTATTCAAATGATGGTCAATTTACACACATTTTTATCAGTTGTAGCCGAAGTAATTCTTATTCGAAATATTTTAGAAGAAAATAGATGTTCGTTAAATATTCTTTGCTAGTCGTGATGTAACGCTGACGTCATAATGTGTCGTGAGTACGAGCTTGATTGTCTAAACTGGTACTATCAGTTGTTACTCTGCTTCAATGATGAACTTAATCTGGTTCGCTGATGAAAAATATTCATCGTGTCAGCACTAAGCAACATGGAAGCTAAAATCAGATGTCTCGCGAGCCAAAAGCTCAACCATCTTGCAAGTGCTTTGTGCTAATGCACTATCTTGCTCGAACATGTGAAAGTCAAACTATCCCCACAGACACGTGAATGCGATCGCTTTGCACGTTTTTCGTAACTGCAACCGTAAAACTTTTAGAATTTGTCATCAGCAAACCAGATTAAGTTTACCATCAGAGCAGGGTAGCAAGTGACAGCACCTGTTGAGACATTAAGCTTGTACTCACGACACATTATGGCGTCAGCATTACGTCTCGACTAGCAAATAATATTTAATCAACACTCATTTTTTGTTGAAATATTTTGAATAAAATTTTGTTCAGTTACAGCTGGTAAAACTTTCGTGTAAATTGATCATTCTTTGAGCAAATTATGAAAAAGAAAAGGGGTTCTTTTATGAAACACCGTGCAGTAACCATGCCGTTAACTGAGGACAGACGACAGACAGACGAACACAACATCGTGCCACCAGCAGTGACAAACAGGCTTCAGTTCAATATGTGCAGTCATAGGCTTACATGTAAGCCTAAGGATTATTACGGGCTACAGTAGTCCTACTATATTAAACGCCAAGCTCACTTTATCCTTCTGGTTAGTTTTTTTAAAATTCATTATACGCTAAATATTATTTTACGAGACTTTAGTGACTGCAATCCCGGGAATAAATTTTCAATCCCGGGATGCGGGATTGAGAAATTTGTAATCCCGGGATCCCGACATCCCGTTTCGGAATTAGATTCACAGATTGGTCGTCATTTTAATATCTTTTATTGACTTATTTAATGCATATGACGTAGTATAGGCCCATACGGAAGGTATATCCGAACTGCAGGGAGTGATAATGACTGTCAGAATACGAATTACAGTGCACAGCAAAGAGTGGAACTCTAGCGCACATAAATAATTTATTTACCAGACGGCTAAAATTTTTATTTCTATCATTTAACACGCGAAAAAAGTACGATTTTAACTAATTTTGTAATACCGTAATCCTGGGATTGGGACGCCGCCAATCCCGGGATTCGGGATTAGCGAAAACGGCCGGGATCCAGGGATCCCGGGATTCGGGATCCCGGGATTGCAATCGCTACGAGACTTACAATATGAGAAAACGTTTCATTAACTTACAGCGAACCAATTCGACTGACAAGCTAACATCAAATTGTCGGAAAAGTACATAGGCTAGACTAGTAACTGTATGATGCAAGTAAGTAAGTAAGTAAAATGTAAATTTATATAGCACATATTGTTAAATTAACCTTTAATGCGCTCTAATGCTGGCTACGCTGCTACGTTACAACAGCAGCAGCAGTCCGCAGTTCGCGGCGATGATGAGATATTGACGTAGGCTTTTGCCGCGTATGTCTGCCTGTTGTGGAATGTTGAGAAATAAAACAGATTAACAGTAGCCTAAATCTAAACTTTTATAGTAGAAACAAACTCAAGTGTTTTTGTTAAAATCAAATTGTGAAAAAGTATATATTTTGATTTTACACCCAGTTTAGCAGGAAAAAAAGTTTTTTTTGAAAATATTATTTGGCTTTATGCTAATTTTTGGATATGCTATACCGGTATGTATGACTTCTGTATACCGTCAATAACTTCACGCATGTTTTAGTGTTTTTATTTCTGGGTATAAGACATTTGCGTGTATAGTTGTCGGCCGACGTCACAGGAGAAAAATTAACAAGCTAATAGCTGAAAATAAGCTGTCGCTGACGACAATAGAACTGAATGAATAAATAAATAAATAAACAAGTTCGCAGATTACGGATAGACTAGGCCTATAAAACACACAACGGTCGACAACGCGAGCGTTAAACGAACTCCGATGTTTGCTAATTTAGATCCGTCAGTGGGCTGATCGGTCATTGCCGTGAGACAGGGCATGTATAGGTGCAAACCGCGAAATGCGAAAGCTTGAAATCTGTCCAAGAGTAAGGTATGAAAGTAAACTTGCGAAAACTGCCGTGAGAAGACGTGTACATAAAAGGCGAATAAGAAAAGTTATGTCCTAGAACCATTTCGCATTTTCTGTTTCGCCTTATATACGTACGCAATATATACGCTATAATGCGATGCAAAATTCGTATTTTGTCGCGAACTAGACAGTTGGACATATTTCGCGCTTTCGCATTTCGCAGGTGGCAGCGAACGAGGCAGCAAGCAGCAGCTGGCTGCTGCTCGTCAGATAACACGGAGCTATAAATAATAAATTATTTCTACTTCCATGGTCAGAAATGTGCGTTGCATCCAATAATTGCGAAAAATTCATTAACCCCCTTTTTTGGGGAGGGGGTTAACTTAAGATCGTTTTAGGTCGTCGATGCTGATAAATTTTTTAAAAAACTGTCACCAGTGCTTGTTATGATAGGCAGCATGTTTGTATCTATCTGCAACCGTTTTCACACTAAAATAGCCAATAAGGTCAAAATAACATATTCTAGAGGGAGTACCCATGTTTGACGCCCTCGTTCGAAAAGAACCCCCGCACCCAGGGGCACGAAATTTTGTCACGCAAAGCTAGAGACCTTGGGGCACCCCAGGGTGAAGATTTTGTGATTTTAGCTTTCACCGTTTTGATACACTGCTAGGGTGTGACGGACAGACGAACAGACAGACGCACAGACGGACACCTAGACGATGGCTAAGACACGCGAAGCATACTGGCCAGCATGCTTTCATAAAAAGTCTTACCTGCTCACTGCTTCTGAGGTTTTGTTGGCACATTAAATCAGATTAGACCCTAAAGCCGTAGCTTGATAGTTGTTTTATATAAAAACAGCTAAAACGTCACGCACGAGAACACATTATTCCGAATCGGCATCACTTTTTACATAAGCTTAATGATCACTAATTGTTAGATACGATGCAGAATGAAATACTTGTAGCTGCTGGTTAATGAACAATATTTTAAAGCGCTAGATTTTGTCAGAAATATTTGTACCAAAAGCTATTAAAATCTGATGATAGGCCTACTCTTCCAAGTTACAATCGATAATGTCATGGATGTTTTTGACGTTTTTTGTTCACTTCAACGCTTATTTTGTGTGTTTCGTTTTCCACAGGTAGCGTAAAAGTACACGTTGGATGAGATGGGAACGTGAATGGTTGTTTAATGGCAGGTTGTGTCTAAAATATTTATACCAAAAATTATTAAAATTTGTTTATCCATCTTCAAGTTACGACCGATAATGTTGGAGTTTTTTTTGGAACACGTTATAGTTACATGGTTGTCCGAGCCCATAAGTAAAATATCCGCACTCTGTCGCTTTGAGGCATGCCGTGATTAAGCGCTACGAGGCTGCGTATGATGAAATAACTTATGTGACGAGAGAGAGTGCTAGCTGATACGCTGTCGGCGACGACGGCGATGTGACGTAAATTGAAAACATGGCCCAGGGTCTTCATCGCTACGGGATCAACAACATGTCAGTAGGCCTATAATTACGTTGTACGGTATCCTGCTTGCGAAAAAACGGAGCACCAGGTGCTGTGCCATCGGTGACTGACTCCACTAATAGTGTAGCCGAATAACGAATTGTACGTCTCAACATAAGGACTTGCCAATCGTTACGGTTGACCGCAATACGGTCAGCTTAGACTGTAAGCTTAGGCCTCTATTGGACTGTTGGCGTCACCGTCGTGCAGAGGTTGTGGTAGGACTGGGGTATAGGCAAAACGTCTTTGGGTATACGTAGAACCGTTGAAGCGATTCTGCTGCAAGTTGAACTATGATGTCGAATTTATGAAAATAGTACAGATTTGTAACTACATGTAATGCTACGTACTAGCACAATTATTTTGCCAATTTTACTTTATATGTAACATACAAATTTGTGTATTTTAAAACACCGTGCTGTATTCATACAGAGCAACAGTCACAGTTTGCGTGTTTCTGAACATCAAGACGGTTCTTGGCATTATTGGAAGTTAGATTATGCTATCATGTTCGTGATGCGTAGCAATCGCACGTGTCGAGTTCGTTATTTGCAGATTGTCGACTTGGAAGCAGAACGTGGCTGGGAGTTTTGTTAGTTCGTCTACACCAGGGAAACATTATTTTTTCAGGCGTTGTGTGCTATACAGGAAATCAGTATGCCAATGTGCCTACAGACGTGTAATCGTGTATCTTCTACGTGCATGTAGGTCTGTGCAGAAATGAAATGCTATTCCTAATAACAGTATCCGCTATATGTCTCCTATGCGCTCAACCTCATTACTCACTCTTTGCTTTCACTGTCATTGTGGCAGCGGTTCTAATTAATAACGTTGCTGAAGTACTTTTTGTGAAACGTATCATTTACAGTTTTCGCCAGTTATGTTTCATGAAGTCACTTTTATTTTTAATAGCTCCGTGAGACATTGGCTAATTTTCATAATTTTTTGGCATGCGATGTGGCAAATTAAAATGCAAACCTTCTCAAATGCAATACCTTGAAAATGACGGATTAAATCACGGAAACTGGAAAATGCAGGACCACATCGATTTAGACTTAATGTGTGAATTTGAACTACAGTTACATAGAAATAAACTGGAAAAAAACATGTAGGCTTACTTGATGTTTAAATTTTCAAACGATGTTTTTTGCTTAAATCAAAAATATGGATGACAATTGATGTAACACAGTTTTATATCACTGTCCATTATTATTAGTAATATATTTTTACCGTTTAAGAAAATATCTCTTTACTTCTTGGTAATTTGTGTTGTGATTTCTTTATCTGTTTTTTATGTTTGCGTTTTAAAGTCTTATGTAATAAGAATTAGTTTTATTTTGGTTTAAACTGTTAGATATTTTACCGTACTTTTTATGCAGCACAAAAGCGTACAAAAATTTCTTTATTATTTCCAAAACGACGACCAAGTTTGCGAAGCATCATATCGTAGCCTAGCATTCTACAGTGAGCAAATACATCAAGAACGAGCAAAATGCGGATTTCGTAATGTGACGCTGACGTGAGCGACTAAACTAAATTCAACGCTTGCCCTGCATAATTATACTGACCAGCTATTGCAACAGTGAAGGTCCGTCATTTTCCATTTTAAGGTATTGCAATTTCCAGTCATTGTTTTTTCTGGTCCAGTCCATCATTTTCAGACCGGCATACTCAGTCCCTCCTCAAGCGACATAAAAAACACTTAATGTAAATATTGTAATTTTGCCTACCTTATTTTAATACTGCTGCTACGCTACTTTGCGAAATGCAGAAGTCGTAGTTTGTCCTTTTACAACAATGAATAATTATTAATACTAGGCAACTCATGCGTGCGACACTAATTGCTGTTTTGTCATTGCTTATAAGTGAGAATTTTGTTAAATCTATGAACTAATGTCAAAATCAGCAGAATTTTGGGAGTGGCGAATATTAACGCAAATCGAACTGAGTACTGAAATTGGTAATTGTTCGAATTTCAACAGTCAACTTTTGTTGCTGCGAGATAACCTTAGTTTGACCTTGATATCTTGGTCACCGCTAGGACAAAATGTTAAAAATGCTTAAAATTAGGCCTAATATCAATCATCTCGACTGCGAGCGTGTGTACTTCGTCGGTAAAGTACATATGCTATTATTGGAAGCCGTCAGTCTGTCGACAAGGGTTCTGGGTTAATTGAGTTAGGGCCTACGTCTTTGTTGGCTGAAAGTGACGCCGTAAAGGAAATTAACTTTAACGATACGGATCGTGCTGCTGATGCGCGATTTTCATTTTTTTCTTTCTCTATCGCAATCATTTTCTTCTCGTTTGACTTTCTTTACTCTGTAAAATAAAACAGTTGTGAAACAGATAAAGGGCACCATACCAAATGATATTATATCATTATGATGATTTGTTTAAAAAAATTAACCCAAAATGCAAGAATGCTGTAGCTTTACGTTTATTAAATACCTATCCAGCTGTTTTTGTTAATACGAGTACGTATAAAGTAGTGCAGTGTAGTTTACCAATTTATTTAGAAACTCCCGTGGACGAATTTGCACGAAAACTGTGCTTAGGTTGATTGCGCCGCTCCACGAAATTTTGTCGATTGGTTTATTTTGTCGGAGGTCATATTTCGCATCTCTCATTGGCTTCAGGCATAACATCTAAACTGTACAGCTACGTTGTCAGCAATTTGTTTGAAAGCGAAAGAAACAAGTTGCTAAAAACACGTTTATGCAGTCGCCCATAGTCTGCGTGTGTGTGCTTGCGCGTGTGAAGGTGTTACAGTTAAGTACAGAAGCAGTTTCGCAATCGCGATCATTCAGTCACAAATTGTTGAGATGACGACGACGACGACGACGCACTTTGAAGAGTCGTTGTCGCCGACAGTCAACATGACTCCTCCTGCGGTGGCAAACTGCAGCGACCCTGACCAGGCGTGCTACTACGCACAACTGCTGCGTGTCGTCAACATCCTAGACCTCTATCTGCTGCCGTTGATCAGCGTCGTCGGCTGTATCGGCAACGTCCTGTCGTTTGTCGTGTTCACGACCACCTACCTGCGTCGACTGTCTAGCAGCGTCTACCTGGCAGCGCTTGCTGTCGCCGACACAATCTTCCTCCTCGTCTTATTCTGCAGCTCACTGACGGCTGTGGGAATTCAGGTGAGCGATAGCTCCAGACAAATTGACGAACGGAACGCCCACGTTGTTTTTTTGCACCGATTGATTTTTCGCTGTATTGGTAGGGTTGATGAATGACATTTTAGAGTTAAATTTAGCATTTAAAAAAAAACTCGACTGTACAAATTTTAGCTCAGCAGTTGGCATGATTACTTTTGGATTTTGGCAGTAGCATTCTATTTCGGCGTTAGTTTGGCATAAATTTTGCAATAACGGTCAATGGTCGGACAGTGGTAAGCGGTAGGTCTTTGCTGTTGAAAATTTAGTTTGGCATTTTTGTCATATAAAATACATTGCTGTTGGTGTTTTTAGTCAAAATGAGTTGGCAACCCGATTCAGCAGTAAAATTTATTTTAATGAATAAAACGACGCAGCCAATTATTTAGCTCTATAAAATAAGTTAGTAAAAAGTAGTAACTTAGCGACAAATGTATAGTGAGTGAATATGTAACTAACTAACTAAGAAAGTGAGTAAATAAGTAGGTAGTAATTTTATGCGCATATTTATCGTATATGCAATTTATTTTACATTTTCGAGCAATTTATAATGTAACGTACGAGAAGGCAGTAATTTACAAGTTATGACAATATCCCTTGCATAAATTGGGCAAAACGAATTATTACAGGCCTATTGACCTTATTCCACAGAAGTACGTACATATAAGAAATGAAAGCTTATAGTGTACTTAGTGAAAAGCAAACATCGCACAAAAAAATTATGCAGTAGACAATAAAATGATACAGATGGTCACATTTTGAACAAGCAAAGAAAAATTTATAACTAACATTTTTGGACGAATTAGAATAAAGTCATAATCGCCGTGCTACAAATAAGACAGACAACTAAAATCAACAGTGTCAAAAGCAGTAAAGAAATAAGATAGCATTTCTGTACTGACAGATTCCGATATGTGTTTTCAAATTTATCTTGGGAAATCGCTTTAATTATGCAAATCAGCAGAGCAGGTATATGGGTTTCATTCGTAAGTCACTTCGTCAGCGCCTCAGCTGCTATGCTCAGAACACCGATAGGCTTTGTCAGGTGGGCCGACTCTAATCACACTAATTTATACAATCAAGATGTGAGTGCTTGTACTAATAGACCACTCGACCCACTGACCAGCAGCTGTTAAGCCATGGAGCGAGACGCAGCTGCTTACTTGTAGTTTTATCGATTGGTTTACTTACTTGTTGTAACTACTCAGTCCGCTGTCGCAGTAAGCTGCAGCTTATGCAGATGAAACCCTGAAATTGCAGGACTTGAAATTAACTTTTAGGATTAAACAAAAAAGACCTACTTATTGTGCATGCGTGTAAGTTCGTGTACTAATGTACTTCTGGGTGGCACCAATTATGGCCAATAAGCGAACTAGTTGAAAACTAGTTCGAAACCTGGTTGCCAACTCGGGTTTACAACTACACCTGTATACTTGCCAACTAGATTTCAACCCAATTGCTGAATTGACAACCCTGGGTTAAAATTAGTTGTTGAAAATTAGTTCGCCTAATAGAAATCGGCTATTCGGAAACGGAGTAAACAAACAGAATGTCAAAACTGGACCATAGCTCGAACTGACTGGCGGACATAATGCATCACGCCGTGTGGCCGGTTGGTCTCTCTTTATTGCGATTACCGAAGAGGGATGGCCAGGCTGAGTTAGCATAGGCAGCTGGTTACATATCGAGTCAGTTTATCCGCTAGCATACGGTTAACCTTAAGCCATTGCAGTACTAAGTGGACCCGAGCTAAGCAGTTCCGTCGGCATATTGCCATTATAATGCCACTAAACCACGTCGCCATTTGGCAAACAATGTCGACGGTCAATATCACATCTGAAGCGGCCGCACCACTGTATCGTGGACTGTAATATTTTTTCGTTTCCATTAAGCTGCGGTAGAATTTCGCGGACTACGTGCCCATAAAAATCGTATCTATCCTGCCAAGGTGATTGTTGAACGAGTTGACAGTTTGAGTTCAACCGCTTCTTGCGGCAAGTCATTCCAGCAATTCACAACTTAAACAGAGAAGTACAGTCTCGCGTCGCATCAACTGTGTAGCCACTTTTGCCAGTTTATAACTGCTACAGAGCTAAATGGTGGGTCATTTTATTTGTTGAGTTTCTGCATAAAATTCTATTTCTGCACTTGGTCCGTTTGTTCGTCATAGTCTTCGCGTCGTAATTATCAGCCTTAGTTGTCTGAGTTCAAAAAAGTTGAGTTAGAAACAATGTGTCGTTCATTCGCAGCTACCTACACTTTACCTCTCGCAGTTGGCCAAGCTTCCCCAAGCGCAGTGGGTCCCCATGGCGTCTTCGGACGTAAGCCGGACGCCACTGTAGCATAACTGTGACCACGGATACGAAACTGCAAACATGTTCAGCAAAGCGAAACTGTGAGTCTAGTGGCGCTGTGTTGATGCATCGTACCAGGTTAAAAGTTAACATTTACGCGTGTCGTTACCCATAAAAACTAAACCCAACTTTTGCTTTCTCGCCCCAAACGGCATTTCGTCGAAAATCACTACATCTGCAATATCGTGCTTGATAGACAGTGATGCAGTATTAATGTTCCCCGCTGATTTCGCGTCAATCGGTGGGCCAGAAAGAACTTTTTTATCGTGTATGTTGCGTCTTCTAAAAGTACCCGTCACTGTTACGTCTTTCGACTTTTGCTTTTTTCTGTTTCGGATACGTTTTTTGTTTTTGAATAGCGAAACACAAATCATAATCTGCTGCTTGTGTAAATGGCGAAGCAACGCAGTCAGTATACCGTCGGTATTTAAGCACTTCTCGCTATAGTAAAGCAATCAGAAGGCATTCATGGTGATTTATGCTAGCGTTTTCTCGTATATGTGATTATCTCGATAACGAAGCCAGTTTAAAGCCGTGATCAATAACGATTGCGGACAGGAAACTGCATACGCGCTAGCTGACGCGCCCGTTTCCTGTTACATCCACGCTGGCCTGGGAGGTCATTTATGAAATGTGAAAAATGGCCCGTATTTCGAATGAAAACCACGTTTCTATGTGACTATACATTTACCACGCAACGATACTCCAGACGAATGTTCAACATCTGACTAGACGTAAGGTGACTTTTTTTCTTGATTTTCTGAAATGTGCTGTGAACTGGAGATAATTCATTTTTTTCTGATCATGATAGGGCCTGGACCTGTAGGCCTACGTCTTTCTTTTCCAGTTGGTTTTTGTTAGGATTTTGGTCATTTCTACATTTTTCTGCAGTTTTACATAAATGCATTATTTTTTCATAGGCCATTGTATTTTCTCCATTTTGTGTTAGCGACTTAACGTGGGTTATTTGAGACGAAGTCTGAAGCATTTCGGACTCGGTCCCTGAAGATGTGAGAATTGGTGTTAACGATTTGCATAACACTTACCAGCCAAATGCCAATGCCAATTCATTAATTAAGTAGGCACCAAAGGCTCGTAAACCCTCATCTGTTTATAAATTATTTGTGCACAATACCGTAGTTTCAATAGTTTGTGCCAGTATCACGTATGCACAAATTGCTGCAACTTCTGCCACATGCCGACCGATAGGTAATCTAGCCGAGAAAATGAATGTCGATTGATCTAGACATGATGCACAGCACACGAAAATGCACGAAAACAACAAAACGCACGCGTAGACCTAGTCGCGTGTAGGCTACGCATTGCATGTAAAACACGGTGATTTTCATTCTTACATTAGTTTTATTACTTTATTATATCACAAGAAAGTACAACAATGTGTTTAAGGTGTGATGACATCCACAGTGATTTTTCGCTGCGAATTTACTGCTACGTGATGTGTCATGTGACAAGTCTGTCAGTTATGGCTTCTGCAGGGTGGCCCAAAAAACGAGGCCACTCTGTTATATAGCTTCTAACTTTAGAAATACTGCTTAGATTTACACGATTTTTTGCAGAAATTAAGGTCGTTTCATTTTCAACACGAAAATATAAGATATTGAAATTAATTATGTGCAACAGTGGCGCCACCTGGCGAATACGAGTTACTATTTCAAATGACGCTGCGTTACCTGCAGCGCGAGAACATCCAGTTTATTGAACC